>Ga0335083_10000236_pt1 | contig 91311 bp, 89 predicted proteins | sample Lox_Sample_42_FD_206716 | JGI IMG/M metagenome (GOLD analysis project Ga0335083, IMG submission 206716) | Soil microbial communities from Loxahatchee National Wildlife Refuge, Florida, United States - Lox_Sample_4.2 | ecosystem: Environmental > Terrestrial > Soil > Wetlands | place: USA...
CCGGGCCAGTCACAGCCGACGATCTTAATGTCGGCGCCGCGCGAACCAGCGATGATTGCGGCACCGGGCGAAGATTCGATGCTGTCGAGTTCGCCGGACAGCAGCGCTTTGTGGGCGATGGCGCCGTTCTTGAGGCTGACGATCTCGAGCTTGAGGCCGTGCTTGGCGGCAAAGTCGTGCTTGCCGACCATCCACATGAAGCCGGCGTCGCCCTTGGGCTCGATGACGCCGTGCTTCCAAGGCTTGAGCTCTTGGGCCGCGGCGACCGCCGATAATCCCAGCAGGGCCGCGCTGAGCAAAAAAGCCGCCGATTTGCTGTGCATAAGCTGCTCTCCGGTGCGCCTCGCTGACGATGTGCGGGATTTCCGCCGCTGGCAACGCCAAGCGACGGCTGAAATGTTCATGGATTGTTCTTGCCGGCCAATGGGGATTGTGTACTTGACTCACCCATGCGAATCTTAGAGTAGTCCGGCCCCAGAACCACAACCGAGATTCCGACCGAGCTAGTTGCCACGACGCTTGCGGCCGAAATCCTTACTGGGGTCGGCCATGCCAAGCGCATCCGCCATCTCATCTGCGGCCTTTTTGTCACCCTTGGCCATCCGGCGGAGGGTTTCATTGAATTTTGCCGTGTCGGGGTCTGCGCCGAGTTCGCGTGCTTTGGCGCGAAATTTTTCAACTTGAGATTTTCGGGTCATTGCGATGTCCGATCTGACGATACCGCCGCCATATTACTACATCGCCTGTATCGATGAAGCGGGCGATCCTGGAATACGTCGTGTGCGGCCTCTCGATCCAAACGGCGCCAGCGAATGGTTGGTTCTTGGTTGCTCGCTTATCCAAGTGAAGAGCGAAGGCGACCAAGTACAATGGGTCCGTAGTATCCTCGATGAACTGCGCCTGAAGCAACAAACCGTATTGCATTTCCGTGAGCTCGACGAGTGGCGAAAGCCTATCGCCTGCCGATTGATCGGGGGCCTGCGGAATGTTCGACTTTTTGTGGTGGTCTCCAACAAAAAGAACATGAAGGGGCACCGGAACCTCCGCGCGGCATCGCGGAGCCAAGGTATTGGAATCGACCAAGTGTTCTACAACTGGTGCCTCAGGATCATCTTAGAGAGGGTGACAGATTTTGTTTATTGCCATTCGATCAGAGCCTACGGAGAGCCGCGCCACGTCAAGATAATACTAAGCGAACGTGGGACTCACAGTTACGCGCGCGCGACATGGTATGGCCAAATGCTGAAGGACCAGAGTAAGGACGGGACGACATATCTCACTAAGCGGACAATCAATTGGCAAGTTTTCGACTCTCGCCTGATACAGGTATTGCAACCGCCACTTAATGCTGGCCTTCAATTGGCGGATGTCGTTGCAAGTTCGTTCTTTCAGAGCGTGGATGTTCTTCCGCCGACCACCTTCAACACAAATAATGCACGTCTACTCAAACCGCGAATAGCGGAGAAGGACGGCTCGCTGGAAGGCTTCGGCCTTACGTTCTTACCTTTCAATTATCACGAAGCGCATCTACGACCTGAGCAAATAGATATTTTTGAATTTTATGGCTTCCACCGTTTCGATTTTCACACTCGACCATGAGGAAAAAAGTGGCAGGCCCCGGCCTTGTTACCGCTAACGGAGAGAAATAGGTCGCTACCGCGAGCGGCCTTGGCCGTTAGTTGCCTCGGACGCGCATGTCGTCGGCCCAAGGTAGTTCCGGCGTATCCTGCCAAATATTCAGTATCACACTGCGGCGATTCTGTAAATAGAATCAACTATTTGACGCGACTCGACTTTCTGTGACGCAGAAGAATTCCCGGCAGCACAAGCTGCCGCCAGCGAGTGCGGACATGCTCGTTAGTGGTCAGCGGCGCGATAAGTGAGGCGTTTGCCGACAACGCCCTGCATTGCCTTCTGCGCACGCAGCGCATCGTCAATGCCAAGCGCAACACGATGCGAGTAGCGGAAATCAAATTCGCTCAGATAGCGATGCAAATGTTTTTCGCTGCAATGCTGATACACGCCTTTCATTCCGCGTTTAAAAATTGAGAAATAGCCTTCAACGGTGTTCGTGCTGATCTCGCCGCGCGCATATTCTTTGCGCGTATGATCGACGCTGCCATGCTGCGAAAATTCTTTGCCAATTGATTTGTACCAACTCGCCTGATCGGTAAGCAGATAGCTTTCCCGGTTGATGTTGGCGCGGATGATCGGCACAAGCTGACCGACAGTCGTGCCTTCAACGTGGAAGGAGCGCGCGGAGCCGCCGCGCTCGACAAGCGTGAGAACGAAGCGGCGAAACTGTCCAGCCTCGCGCTCGGTTTTCCAGTTCGCACCTTTAATGAAACCGTGCAGCGTTTCGTCAACCTCGATCATCTTCCCCGAGCCGCCCATTGGCGTGAACTCTTTCGGGCGCATCGCTTCACGGATGCGATGGCAGAGGAACCACGCGGACTTGTAAGTGATCTCTAGCGTGCGGTGGAGTTGATGCGCGCTGATGCCTTTCTTGCTCGCGGACATCAGATAGACCGCCTGCAAGCACTTATGCAGTGGAATGTGCGCCGACTCGAAAACCGTATTGACCTTGACGGTGAACTGCTTGCGGCACGCGTAGCATTTCCAGAGGCCGTGCTGCTCGACACCCTCAGGGTGTTTCTTGCTTGGCTTGCTGCGGCGACCTTCCAGCCTGCCAGCGCGGTCTATCGTGCCGCAATGAGGGCATACGGGGCCGTCCGGCCACAGGATGCCTTCAAGATGGCGGAACGCCGCCTTTTCGGTCTGGAAATAAGTCTTGTTTAACAGGGACATGGCTGGATTCCTCTATTGGAATCAATCTACTACCCCTTAAATGGGTGTGTCAAGTACATAATCCCCCGGCCAATGGCCGACCCGCTAGGCTAAAGGCCGAGGCGGGAGGGCGTTTCATGGTTCAGCGGGTCGCAACCGTTGCCTTTGAAGGCATCGAGGCGCGCGCCGTCGATGTGCAGGTGCAGGTCGCACCGGGTCTGCCCGCCTTCGCCATTGTCGGCCTGCCCGACAAGGCGGTGTCCGAAGCCAAGGAGCGGGTACGCTCCGCGCTGATCGCCTCCGGGCTCGCGCTGCCCGCGCGCCGGATCACCATCAACCTCGCGCCCGCCGATCTGCCCAAGGAAGGCAGCCATTACGATCTTCCCATCGCCCTCGGGTTGATGGCGGCAATCGGCGCCATCCCGCACGATGCGCTTTCCGATTTCACCGTGCTGGGCGAACTCGGCCTCGACGGATCAATCGCCGCCGTCGCCGGCGTATTGCCCGCGGCGATCGGCGCCAACGCGCAAGGCCACGGGCTCATCTGCCCAGCCGCATGCGGCGCCGAAGCCGCCTGGGCCTCGCCAGAGATCGAGATCATCGCCGCCGTCTCGCTCATCCAGCTCGCCAATCATTTCAAGGGCACGCAAGTGCTGACGCGGCCACAGCCGAAGATCCGCGAGCTCGCCGAGACGCGGCTCGATCTTGCCGACATCAAGGGGCAGGAAAGCGCCAAGCGCGCGCTCGAGGTCGCCGCCGCCGGCGGCCACAATCTGTTGATGATCGGGCCGCCCGGCGCCGGCAAGTCGATGCTCGCAGCGCGGCTGTCCTCGATCCTGCCGCCGCTGACGCCTGCCGAATTGCTCGAAGTATCGATGATTGCCTCCGTCGCCGGCGAGATCGAAGGCGGCGCGCTCACCAACCGCCGGCCGTTTCGCTCGCCGCATCATTCCGCCTCGATGCCGGCTTTGGTCGGCGGCGGCCTGCGCGCCAAACCCGGCGAAATTTCGCTGGCGCATAACGGCGTCCTCTTCCTCGACGAGATGCCGGAGTTTTCCGGACAGGCGCTCGATTCGCTGCGTCAGCCGCTGGAGACCGGCGAGGTGGCGATTGCCCGGGCCAATCATCGCGTCACCTATCCGGCGCGCTTCATGCTGGTCGCTGCGATGAACCCATGCCGCTGCGGCCACGCCAGCGATCCCGGGTTTGCCTGCAAGCGCGGGCCGAACGCGCGCTGCGCCGCCGAATATCAGGCGCGGCTCTCCGGGCCACTGCTGGATCGCATCGACCTGCACATTGAAGTGCCGGCGGTGACCGCCGCCGACTTGATCCTGCCGCCGCCGGCGGAAGGTTCGCGCGAGGTCGCCGCCCGCGTCGCCCGCGCCCGCGATCTGCAGCTCGAACGCTATGCCTCGCTCGGGCTCGCCGGCGTGCGCACCAACGCCCAGGTGCAGGGGCCGGCGCTGGAAGAGGTCGCCCGCGCCGAAGGCGCCGGATTATCGCTCCTGCGCGACGCCGCCGACGCCATGCAGCTTTCCGCCCGCGGCTATCATCGCGTGTTGCGCGTCGCTCGCACGCTCGCCGATCTCGACGGCGCGGAAAAGGTCGGCCGCGTGCATCTTGCCGAGGCCTTATCATACCGCGCGCTCGCCGACGAAGGCCGCGCCCGCGCCGCCTGACCCCAACCCGACGCCGCCCGCTTTCACGATCCCTTAACCACGTTGCCGGGCGGCCGCCAAATGCGCGCTAACGTGGGAATGGAATCGCAAGGGTTCCGCCGTCAAATACCGCGTGGGATCGGACCTGGAAGGCGGTGGAGAACCCTCGTGAACTCATCAGCCTCGCCCGCATTTGCCGTTCGGCGTAGGCAACGCAACCGGGCGGCGCTGGTGCTGTTCGGGCGCGCGGTGGTGACCACGCTCGCGGTCGTCTCCGGAGCGCTCGGCTTCCTCACCGGCATCCAGATGCAAAGCGACAGCTACGACCCCTACGCCTACGCGACCGGGGTCGGCGCGCTGTTCGCCGCCGCCTGCGCGGTCATCGCCTTTGGCCTGATGCGCCGTCGCGCCGGCGTGGAAAAAATCCGCGCGCTGGAAGCGCGCGTCGACGAGCTGACCGACCGTAATTGGGAATTGCGCGAGGCCGAGGAGCGCGCGCGCAGCCTGCTCGAGGCGCAGGGCGATCTCATTGTCCGTCGCGACGCCGACGGCCGCATTACTTTTGTCAACGACGCCTTTTGCGCGCTCGCCGGCGAGGCGCGCGCCGCGCTGATCGGCGAGAAGTTCAAGCTTCCCTCCAGCGAGCAGAGCGAGATCCTCGCGCTCGAGGACGGCACGCGTGTCTACGACCAGAAGATCGGTACCGCCGCCGGCAGCCGCTGGATCGCCTGGTGCGAGGTCGCCGTGCGCAGCGAGACGGGCGCCGAAGTTCAGGCGGTCGGTCGCGACGTCACGGCCCGCGTCGAGGCCGAGCGCGCGCTCGCAACGGCGCGCGACCAGGCGCAAGCGGCCAATCGCGCCAAATCGCGCTTTCTCGCCACCGTCAGCCACGAGATCCGCACGCCGCTTAACGGCATTGTCGGCATGGCGGAACTGATGCTCGACACGCCGCTCACGCCCGAGCAGGAAACCTACGCCAAGGCGGCGAAGACATCGGGCGAGACTTTGCTGTCGCTGATCGGGGAGATTCTCGACTTCTCCAAGATCGAGGCCGGCAAGCTCGAGCTCGCTGCATGCCCCTTCTCGTTGTCCGCGCTCATCGAAGGCGTGACCGAATTGCTGGCGCCGCGCGCGCAGGCCAAAGGAATCGAGATTGCCTCCTTTGTCGACGAGCGCCTGCCGGACACCCTCGTCGGGGACGAGACGCGGCTACGCCAAGTGCTGCTCAATCTTGCCGGCAACGCCATCAAGTTCACCGATCGCGGCGGCACCGCGATCATCGCCGAGGCGGACGAGCCGGCAGGCCGCGTTCGCTTCGCGGTGCGCGACACCGGCATCGGCCTCAAGAGCGAGCACCAGGAGCGCATCTTCCTCGACTTCGAGCAGGCGGACGGAACGTCGACCCGCAGATATGGCGGCACCGGGCTGGGCCTCGCCATCTCACGGCGCATCGTCGCACGCATGGGCGGCACGCTCACGGTTGCGAGCGAGCCCGGGCGGGGCTCGACATTCTGCTTCAGCATTGCGCTCGCGCCGGCGCCAGACGCACACGGCAGCTTCGCCGCGCCAAACCTGCACGGCGCTGCGGTGCTGATCGTAGCGCAGGCGGAGATCGAGGCCTCACTCATCGCACGCCGCCTCGGCCGCTGGGGCGCGAAAACCTGCGTGGTCACAGATGAAAAAGTTGCTGCGGCGTTGCTGCCGGAGCGCGCCTGGGACGCCGTTTTCGTCGACTGTGCCGCCGCGCAAGACCTGCTGGCGCACGGCCATGCAGCGCGCCTCGGCGTGCCGCGCCGCATCGTGCTCATCGCACCGGCCGAGCGCGACAGGCTCGCAGTCTTCAAGGATGCAGGCTTCACCGGCTACCTGGTAAAGCCGGTGCGTGCGGCTTCGCTCGCCGCCCGCTTTGCCGAGAGTCAGTCGTTCGAGCAGCCGGAGCTGACTCGCGCCGATGCGCCGGCGCCGGACGGTAAAGGCCTCTCGATCCTGGTCGCGGAAGACAATGAGATTAACGCGCTGCTCGTTCGCGCGCTGCTGACGCGGCTCGGCCATCGCGCAAACGTGGTGGGCAACGGCGCTGCCGCAATCGAGGCTTTTGCCGCGGCGCGATCCGTCGGCAGCCCCTACGACCTGGTCCTGATGGACGTGCAGATGCCGGAGATGGACGGGCTCGAGGCGGCCCGCCGCATTCGCGCCGCCGAGGCGGACTCCGGCGGACGGCGCACGCCGATTCTTGCGCTCACCGCCAACGCCCAGGCGGAGGACCGCCAAGCCTGTCTCGCTGCGGGCATGGACGGATTTCTCACAAAGCCATTCGATCGCGAGCGGCTCAGCGAAGCGCTCATGGCACTATCCCCAGCCGGCACGGCGACGCTTGCAGCCTAAAGCCAGTCTCCCCACATTGTCATAAATCCGTGTTCGGCCCATGATGTAGGGGGGCGTCGGCGGTCAGGCCTCTGATTCGCCGGGCTATTGTGGCCGGCGATCCATCCGGGTCACCGGCGCTGGGACCTGAAGAGCCGCATGACCAACCGCGATTCTTTCAATCCGCCACGCCGTCTGTTCGAGCGTCTCCGCGCTTCGCCCGCCGCCGCCAGCGTGCCGAGCCTTTTATCATCGCTGCAAGCCTACGGCGGCCTGCAGGCTTTTGCCGCCCGCGTCCATCGTCCGGCGCAGCCGCTCGGCCGCATGGGCACGCTGGAAGTCCGTTTGGCGCAAACGGCAGCCGAGGTGCGGCAGGCGCAGAAGTTACGCTACCGCGTATTCTATCAGGAGGGCTCGGCGATCCCCAATCCGGGACGGCTGTTCGCGCGGCGCGACGTCGACGCCTATGACGCGATATGCGATCACCTGCTGGTGCTCGACCACGCCACGCGCGACGCGCTTAACCGCCCGGCGGTCGTCGGCACCTACCGGCTGCTGCGCCAGCCGCTCGCCGAGGAATATGGCGGCTTCTACACGGCGGGAGAATTCGAGATCGGCAGTCTCATCGCACGCCACGGCAACCTGCAATTCCTCGAACTCGGCCGCTCCTGCGTGCTGGTGCACTACCGCAACAAGCGCACGATGGAGCTGTTGTGGCACGGCATCTCCGGCTATCTCGCGCAGCATCCGACCGACGTGATGATCGGCTGCGCCAGTCTCGACGGCACCGAGCCCAAGCAATTGGCGCTGCCGCTGTCTTTTCTGCACCACTACGCGCGCGCACCGGAAAGGTGGCGGGCGCGGGCGCTGCCGCAGCGCTACGTCGAAATGAATCGGATGTCGAAGGAAGCGATCGACCCCAAGGAGGCGCTGCGGGCGCTGCCGCCGCTGCTCAAGGGCTACCTGCGGCTCGGCGCCTATATCGGCGATGGCGCCGTGGTCGACCACGAATTCGGCACCACCGACGTGCTCATCGTTCTGCCGTTTTCGGCGATCAAGCCGCGCTACCTTGAGCACTTCTCGACGCCGCGCAAAGCGGCCTGATTGCGCCTAAAGCCGGCGCAACGAGACCTCCTCGACCTCATGGCTTGCCACCTTTTTCAGAATTAGGTCGGAGCGCTGACGCGTCGGCAGGATATTCTCGTGCAAGTTGACGAGGTTGATGCGGTCCCAGATGGACGTCGCGGTCTCGACCGCTTCCGCATCCGATAAATTTGAATAGCGGTGGAAGTAGGACTTCGGGTCGCGGAACGCCGTGCCGCGCAAGGTGAGGAAGCGATCCACGTACCAGGCTTTGAGCACGTCATCGTGCGCGTCGAGATAGACCGAAAAATCGAAAAAATCGGAAACGAAGGGGATGGCCTTGCCATCCTTCGGCAGGCGTCCTGTCTGCAGCACGTTCAAGCCCTCGACGATGAGGATGTCGGGCCGGTCGACCTCGACCCATTGGCTGGGCAGTACGTCGTAGGTCAAATGCGAATAGACCGGCGCCCGTGCCGGGCGGCGGCCGGCCTTCACGTCGGTCAGGAAGCGGAGCAGCGATGGCAGATCGTAGCTCTCGGGAAAGCCCTTCTTCTCCATCAGCCCTTCGCGCTCGAGCACCGCATTCGGATAAAGAAAGCCGTCGGTGGTGATGAGATCGACCTTGGGCACGTTGGGCCAGCGAGCGAGCAGCGCCTGCAGCACGCGCGCGGTGGTCGACTTGCCGACCGCAACCGAACCTGCGACGCCGATGACGTAGGGCATCTTGGTGTCTTCGGTGCCGAGGAAGCCCTGCTGCGCGCGAAACAGGCTCTGTGTGGCGGCGACGTAAAGCGAGAGCAGGCGCGACAGCGGCAGGTAGATCTGTTCCACTTCCTCGAGATCGAGGCGGTCGTGAAGCGAGCGCAGCCGCGCCACCTCCTCGGAGGTCAGCGTCATCGGCGTGTCTTCGCGCAGCGCCGCCCACTGCGCACGCGAGAACACGCGGTACGGGGAGAGAACTTCTTCTTCGTTGCGCTTCTGCATCTCGCTGCTCAGCTTCTGCGCGACGCCTTCTCCTGGTGCCCGCTCCGCGCGGTGCGCTTCTCCAGCTCGTCCTCGACCTCGGCGAGCGTCGCGCCGCGCGCCTCCAGCACCACCAGCAGATGATAGATAAGGTCGGCCGCTTCCGCGATCAGCCGGCTCTTGTCTTCCTGCACGGCTGCCATCGCGGTTTCGATGGCCTCCTCACCCAATTTTTTGGCGCAATAGGCGACGCCCTTGTCCAATAATGCGCGAGTATAGGATTCGGTCGCGCTGGCCTTGGCGCGCTCGTGCACCCGTTGCTGCAGATCGGCGAGAGTGAATCGGCTCATGGCCGGTTGCATATCACGGATCGAGCCGCATCGGCAGGCCGGCTTTGGCCATGTAAAGCTTGGCTTCGCGCACCGAGTGCTCGCCGAAATGGAAGATCGAGGCCGCCAAAACCGCGGTGGCGTGGCCGTCGCGGATGCCCTCAACCATGTGCGCAAGCGTGCCGACGCCGCCGGAGGCGATGACCGGCACCGGCACCGCGTCGGCAACCGCCCGCGTCAGCGCAGTGTCGAAGCCGCGGCGCGTGCCGTCGCGATCCATGGACGTAAGCAGGATCTCGCCGGCGCCGCGCGCGACGACCTCTTTGGCATAGGCGACGGCATCGATCCCGGTCGGCTTGCGCCCGCCAAAAGTAAAAATTTCCCAGCGTGGCTCTTCGCCGTCCTGAGACACCTTTTTGGCGTCGATGGCGACGACGATGCACTGGTCGCCGAACTTCTCCGCCGCTTCCTTGACGAACTGTCGCCGCTCGACAGCCGCGGTGTTGATCGAGACCTTGTCGGCGCCCGAGGCGAGTAACGCGCGGATGTCGTCGATCGTGCGCACGCCGCCGCCGACGGTCAGCGGCATGAAGCAGGCTTCTGCCGTGCGTCGCACCACATCAAGAATGATGCCGCGGTTCTCGTGAGTGGCCGTGATGTCGAGGAAGCACAGCTCGTCGGCGCCGGCCGCGTCATAGGCGATCGCGGCTTCGACCGGATCACCGGCGTCGCGCAGATTGACGAAATTGACGCCCTTGACCACACGGCCGTCCTTGACGTCGAGGCACGGGATGACGCGGACCTTGAACATTCATGCCGCCTTGCGCGCGTCGCGGATGAGCTTGAGCGCTTGCGCCGCATCGAGCCGGCCGTTATAGAGCGCGCGGCCGGCGATGGCGCCCGCGAGCTTTTTCGCCTGCGGCGCGAGCAGCGCCTTGATGTCGTCGATGGACGCGAGCCCGCCGGAGGCGATGACGGGAATCGACACCGCATCGGCAAGCCCGATGGTGGCATCGAGATTGAGCCCCTTGAGCAGGCCGTCGCGGGCAATGTCGGTGTAGACGATGGCGGCGACGCCGGCATCCTCGAAACGACGGGCGATGTCGAGCGCCGACAATTCGGACGTCTCCGCCCAGCCTTCGACCGCGACCTTGCCGTCACGCGCGTCGAGACCGACGGCGATCTTGCCCGGATAGTCACGCGCCACTTGCTTCACGAAAGGCGGATCGCGCACCGCCGCAGTACCGATGATGACGCGGGCGATGCCTTTCTCCAGCCAGCCCTCGACTGTCGCGGTGTTGCGGATGCCGCCGCCGAGCTGCACCGGGATCCTCACATTGTTCAAAATGTTGTCGACTGCTTCTGCATTCACGGGCTTTCCCGCAAAAGCGCCATCGAGATCGACGACATGCAGATATTCGAAGCCCTGCGCCTCGAAGGCGCGCGCCTGCGCCGCCGGGTCGCGGTGAAAGATGGTGGCGCGCGCCATGTCGCCCTGTTCGAGACGCACGGCCAAGCCCTCCTTCAGATCGATGGCTGGAAAAAGGATCACGGCGCCCAACTCAAGAAATTGGCGATGAGCCGCAAACCCAGGCGCTGGCTCTTCTCCGGATGAAATTGCGTGCCGACCATGTTGTCGCGGCCGACAATCGCCGTCACCGGCCCGCCATAATCAGCCTGCGCCACCAGATCGGCCTTGCGCGATGGTTTGAGCTCGTAGGAATGCACGAAATAGGCGTGCAGCCCGTCCGGTCCGAGCGCAATGTCGGCGAGCAGCGGATGCGGTTGCAGCATGTTGAGCGTGTTCCAGCCCATGTGCGGGATCTTCAGCGTCTTGTCTGTCGGCGCGATGCGGTCGACTTCGCCGGCGATCCAGCCCAGGCCTGGCGTCACCTGATATTCGCGGCCGCGCTCGGCCATCAGCTGCATGCCGACGCAAATGCCGAAAAACGGGCGCCGCCGCTGCAGCACGCTTTCGTTCAGCGCCTCGAGCATGCCGGGAATCGCATCGAGCCCGCGCCGGCAATCGGCGAAGGCGCCGACGCCAGGCAGCACCACGCGGTCGGCTTTCGCCACCGCGCCCGGATCGCTGGTGACCAGAATCGGCTGCGAGTGATTGCTCTCGCGCGCGGCGCGCTCGAAGGCTTTCGCCGCCGAGTGCAGATTGCCGGAGCCGTAGTCGACGATGGCGACGCTCACGGCCTGCGCTCCGGTTCTGGAAAGAGCCCGATGACCTCGGACGGCGACGGGGCGCCGCGCAATATCGGCGCCGCGCTTGCGGCTTGCGGCGCGGGCGCCGCGTTCTGCGGCTTGCGCGCCGCCCACGCCGAATAAAAGCGCTGCTCGGCGCCTTCAAGTTCGTCGCCGGTGGCAAAGCCCGCGAATTTCCAGCCGCGGCGCTCGAGCGTCCAGCGCCACAATGTCGGCGCCTCGAAGCCGACGAGCAGCGCGATCAGCACGCCGACGAGAGAGCTTGCCCATTGCGGCACGCCGGCGAAATAAGAAACGACGCCGATGAGCACGTAGAGCAGAACGTATCCGGCAAGCGCCAGCCATAGCCGGTGCACGATGAACCACAGCGGCGCCAGCACGAAAGCCCAGAAATAAAAGCCGTCGCGCACGAAGACGAAACGCTCGGGATTGGCGTTTTCGCCCGGCCTCGAAGGCGGCGCATGAACGGTAAAGGTCGGCATTGTCTCTGCTTCCTTAACCCTCCCCTTGTGGGGGAGGTCGTTTGCCGAGCGTCAGCGAGGCAAGCGGGATGGAGTGTGAATCATCTATGCATTCTCACGGCCGATGGCGCTCACCCTACCCGCTCGCGACCTGCGGCCGCTCGCCGCCCTCCCCACAAGGGGAGGACAACTAGCCGCCGAGCGAGCCCTTGGTGGACGGCACCTCGTCCTTGGCGCGCGGATCGATTGCCACTGCCGCGCGCAGCGCCCGTGCCAGACCCTTGAAACAGGATTCTGCGATATGGTGGTCGTTCGTCCCATATAAAGTCTGCGCGTGCAGCGTGATGCCGGCATTTGCGGCGAAGGCCTGAAACCACTCCTGCACCAGCTCGGTGTCGAAGGTGCCGACCTTGTCGCGCACGAACTCGGCCTTGAACACGAGGAAAGGCCGCCCGGAAATGTCGATAGCGACACGGGTCAATGCCTCGTCCATCGGCACATCGACATTCGCGTAGCGCGTGATGCCCTTCATGTCGCCGAGCGCCTGCTTCACCGCCTGGCCGAGCGCAATGCCGACGTCCTCCGTGGTGTGGTGATGATCGACGTGCAGGTCGCCCTTGGCCTTGACCGTGATATCGATGCGCGAATGCCGCGCCAGAAGATCGAGCATGTGGTCGAGAAAGCCGATGCCGGTCGCAATGGACGCGCGCCCAGCCCCGTCGAGATCGACTGCGACCTCGACGTCGGTTTCCTTGGTCTTGCGCTTGACGGTCGCTTTGCGCATCGCGGGCATCCTTGAAGACGCGGGCCTTTTATCAGGGGTTTCATGGATTCGCCACAGCGGGCAGGCCCCGTTTGCAAACGCCAAAAGCCGTGCCTAGATGATCGAGATCCGTGGGGTTAAACGTCATGTCGTCGAACGAAATGCCCTCCTGGCACGGCACAACCATTCTGACCGTCCGCAAGGGCGGCGGCGTGGTGATCGGCGGCGACGGGCAGGTGACCGTCGGGCAGACCATCATCAAGGCCAATGCCAAAAAGGTGCGCCGCCTCGGCAAAGGCGACGTGATCGGCGGCTTCGCCGGCGCCACCGCCGACGCCTTTACCTTGTTCGAACGGCTCGAATCCAAGCTTGAGCAATATCCCGGGCAGCTTTTGCGCGCCGCCGTCGAGCTCGCCAAGGACTGGCGCACCGACCGCTACCTGCGTCGGCTCGAAGCCATGATGATTGTCGCCGACAACAAAACCTCGCTGGTGCTGACCGGTACCGGCGACGTGCTCGAGCCGGAAGCGGGCGTTGCCGGCATCGGCTCCGGCGGCAATTATGCGCTCGCTGCTGCCCGTGCGCTGCTCGACGGTCCGCTCGATGCGGAAGCGATCGTGAAGAAGTCGCTCGATATCGCGGCCGAGATCTGCGTCTACACCAACCGCAATGTGACGATTGAGAGTTTGAAAGGATAATTGTCATTCCGGGCGAACCCGGAATCCATAACCTCGAACGCTTGCGGAGTATGGATTCCGGGCTCGCTCGCGTCCCGGAATGACGAGTGAGACAATGACCGACTTCTCCCCGCGCGAAATCGTCTCCGAACTCGATCGCTTCATCGTCGGTCAGGGCGACGCCAAGCGCGCCGTGGCGATTGCGCTGCGCAACCGCTGGCGGCGGCTGCAGCTCGACGACAAGCTGCGCGAGGAAGTGCTGCCGAAGAACATCCTGATGATCGGCCCCACCGGCGTCGGCAAGACGGAAATTTCCCGCCGCTTGGCGCGGCTGGCCGGCGCGCCGTTTCTGAAAGTGGAAGCCACCAAATTCACCGAGGTCGGCTATGTCGGCCGCGACGTTGAGCAGATTGTGCGCGACCTCGTGGAGATTTCGATTGCACTCACGCGCGAGAAGAAGCGTAAGGACGTCGAGGCGCGCGCCGAACAGGCCGCAGAAGAACGCGTGGTCGATGCGCTCGTCGGTCCCGGCGCCTCGCCGGCGACGCGCGAGAGCTTTCGCCGCAAGCTGCGCAACGGCGAGCTCAATGACAAGGAAATCGAGATCGAGGTGCAGGCGGGCTCGTCGGGCATGCCGATGTTCGAAATTCCCGGCATGCCCGGCGCACAAATGGGCGCGATTTCCATCGGCGATATTTTTGGCAAGCTCGGCGCCGGGCGCACCAAGACGCGACGCGTCACCGTCCAGGATTCGCATGACATCCTGCTTAGCGAGGAGTCCGACAAGCTGCTCGACAACGAACAATTGGTGCAGGAAGCTATTCGCGCTGCCGAGCAGAATGGCATCGTCTTTCTTGACGAGATCGACAAGATCGCCGGACGCGAGGGCCGCATGGGCGCCGATGTCTCGCGCGAGGGCGTGCAGCGCGACCTGTTGCCGCTGATCGAAGGTACGACGGTCAACACCAAGCACGGCGCGGTCAAGACCGACCACATTTTGTTCATCGCCTCCGGCGCCTTCCACATCTCCAAGCCGTCCGACCTGCTGCCGGAACTGCAAGGCCGTCTCCCGATCCGCGTCGAACTCAAGGCGCTTACCCGCGACGATTTCCGCCGCATTTTGACCGAACCCGAAGCCTCGCTGATCAAGCAGTATGTAGCGCTTTTGCAGACCGAAGGCGTGACGCTCGATTTCACCGAGGACGCCATCGACGCGCTCGCCGACATCGCCGTCGCGGTCAATTCGGCGATCGAGAACATCGGCGCGCGCCGACTACAGACGGTGATGGAGCGCGTGCTCGACGAGATTTCCTTTGCCGCCACCGATCGCTCCGGCGAGACCGTCAAGATCGACGCCGACTACGTCGAAAAGCACATCGGCGATCTCGCCAAGAACGCCGACCTGTCTCGCTTTATCCTCTAGCGCGTACCATCTTTCGGCGCCGTCTGTTTGGTTCTATACAATCGGCCCGGACGGCGGTAACCGCAACACGGGCAGGGGACGATCGTGACATTTCTAGCATTGCATCGGCAGGCGGGCGGCACCCCGCAGAATTCCGACGAGGCGCGTGCGCTGGTCAAGCACGTTGAATCTTTGTTCATGCCGTGGAACATCGATGCGCTTGTCGAGGGCTTTACCGAAGACTGCCTCGTGCGCTTCGGCACGGTGCCGGAATTTTCTGGCCGCGAGCGCCTGCGCGAGTTCTTCACCGCGCGCAGCGCCAAGCAGAAGAATTACCGGCTGCGCAAGCAATTCCGCGCGCTCTACCGCGACACCATCAGCAATGTCTGGGACGGTGAGTGGGAGGATGCAGAAACAGGCGTTGCGATGCGCGGCTACGGCGTCGAGATCTGGGTCATGCGCGATCGCAAGATCGCGGTCTGGGAAGCCGCTTTCAATGTCGCCCGCGCCGACGCCGCCGCCGGCGTTGCCGACATGCTACGCTAATCCACGCGGAAATCGGTTCAATATCGAGGAGTTTCCATGCCGCAATCAATGTCAAAGGCGTCAATCCCGGTGTTCGAGACGGTGCTCAATGCGCTCGCCGCCAATCTCGACAAGGCGGAGGCCTATTCCACGTTGAAGAAAATCGATCCGTCGGTGCTGCTGGCCATGCGCCTTGCACCCGACATGTTCGCGCTGGCGCGGCAGGTGCAGGTCGCTTGCGACCAGGCCAAGAACGGCGCGGCGCGCCTTGCCGGCGTCGACCCGCCGAAATTCGAGGACAACGAAACCAGCATCGCGCAGCTCAAGGAGCGCGTCGCCAAAACGGTCGCATTCCTGAAGGGGCTCGACGCCGGTGCGCTCGACGCCTCAGCCGACCGCGAGATCACCTTTCCGCTCGGCCAGGGCAAAGGGCAGATGAAGGGCGACGACTACCTCAACCACTTCGTGCTGCCAAACTTCTATTTCCACGCCACCGCCGCCTACGCCATTCTGCGCCACGCCGGCATCGACGTCGGCAAGCGCGATTTCCTCGGCGGCATTCCGATCAAGCGAATTTGATCCGGGCTGAACGCGTGGAATGACAAAAGAGAGAAGCTACGCGCTGCGGTGCGCCCGGGCCATGGCCGGGGCCGGGGCCGTCGCGTCGAAGCGTTGCCGCGCATTTTGAATGGCCGCGCGATTCTGCCGCGCCCAAAGCCCGAGTTCGCTCACAGGCTCGAGCAGTGAGCGGCCGAGTTTGGTCAATTCGTAGTCGACGCGCGGTGGAATGGTCGGATAGACGGTGCGCGTGACCAGCCCGTCGCGCTCAAGCCCGCGCAAGGTCAGCGTTAACATGCGCTGTGAGATCGAGCCCAACGCGCGGCGCAACTCGTTGAAGCGTTTCGGCCCGTCGCCCAGTGTCTGCACGACCAGCACGGTCCATTTGTCGCCGACGCGCGAGAGGACTTCGCTCACCGCGCGGCAATCCTCGGCCACATGCAGGTTACCCGGTGTACGCGATGTGCCTTCTTGCGCCGTCTTCGTGGTCATCTATCTAGCCTAGGGATAAGAACGTAACTAACGCTAAAATAGATAGAGGCAGCTATGGCTAAACTCAAGCTCGGCATCATCGTCGGCTCCAACCGCCGCGAATCCATCAACCGCAAGCTGGCGCAGGCGCTGGCCAGACTCGGGAACGACAAATTCGATAGTAAATTCATAAAGATCGACGATCTGCCGATCTACAACCAGGACCATGAGAATCCTCTCCCCGGTCCGGTCGCGCGCCTGAAAGCGGAAATCGAGGCCGCCGACGGCGTGCTGTTCGTGACCCCCGAGCACAGCCGCTCGATCCCCGCCGTCCTGAAGAATGCCATCGACTGGGGCGCGCGGCCCTACGGCAAGAGCTCATGGCGCAACAAGCCGGCCGCCGTCATCGGCACCTCGGGCGGCGTCATCTCGACCGCTGTCGCGCAGACGCATCTGCGCGCCGTGCTCAACAGCGGCGTGGCTATGCATGTCATGGGCGGCGAGACCTACATACAGTTCAAGCCCGACCTCATCGACCCGCAGAACAATGTGGCCGACGAGAGCGTGCGCAAATTCCTGCAGGCCTTCGTCGACCAGTTCGCCGATTTCGCCGGCAAGCTCAGAGTTCAACCCGCCAGGCAGGCGGCAGCGTAACGGGGAAGCGCAATGTCCATACGGCCCGTCAAGCAAATCGTGCAGTCGAAGCCGACGCTCGAAGGCGCCGGCGTCAAGCTCAACCGCGCCTTCGGCTTCGGCAACACCACCGAGTTCGATCCGTTTCTGCTGCTCGACGATTTCCGTAACGATAATCCGCAGGATTATCTCGCCGGATTTCCCTGGCATCCGCATCGCGGCATCGAGACCATCACCTACGTCTTGAATGGCACCGTTGACCACGGCGACTCACTCGGCAATCGCGGCACGCTCGGCTCCGGTGACGTGCAGTGGATGACCGCGGGCAGCGGCATCATGCATCAGGAAATGCCCAAGGGTGACACCAAGGGCCGCATGCACGGCTTCCAGCTCTGGGCCAATCTGCCGTCGCATCTGAAGATGACGGCGCCGCGCTATCAGGACATCAAGGCCGCCGAGATCCCCGAAATCGTCGACGATGACGGCGTGCGCGTGCGCGTCGTCTGCGGCGACTTCTGGGGCAAAAAGGGTCCGGTCGAGGGCGTTGCCGCCGATCCGCGCTATCTCGACATCTTCGTGCCGGCCGGCAAACGCAAGACCTTCAAGGTCGAGGTCGAGCGCCACGCCTTCGCCTATATCTTCGAAGGCGATGGCAAATTCGCCTCTGCCTCGAAGCCGCAAGGCGTGCTCACGGAAAAGCAGGTTGCTGGCGAGGAGATCGTTTTCCGCGAACCGGCGGGCAACCGCTCGCTCATCCTGTTCGATCGCGGCGACGAGGTGACGGTGCAGGCCGGCGATCACGGCATCCGCTTCCTGCTCGTCTCCGGCAAACCGATTGAGGAGCCGGTCGCCTGGTATGGCCCGATCGTGATGAACACGCAGGCCGAGTTGCGCCAGGCCATTACCGAACTGCAGAACGGCAGCTTCATCAAGGCGGCTTAGCGAGCGCAAACCGTGGATGGCCGGACAAGCCCGGCCATGACTGAAACGGCTAACCCCGCTTGTCGAGCGTCATCGGGTCGGTGACCGCAACGGGATCGGAGCCAGGAAACGTCTCGAGCAGCCCCTCTTCCAGCTTGCGCTCGATCCGGTAGAACTTCGCCTTTCTGCGCACCGATTTCTTCTTCAGGGCCGGCGATTTTTTGCGGACGACCTTTTTCTTCGCCGGTTTCTTCCTGCGGGACTTCGCCTTCTTCGCCATCGCTCAACTCCACCTGTTCACTTAACCCGCCCGGTTTCTGCGCAGCGAAATATACCACGCGCCCTCGCCGCCGTGACGGGGCCCCGCCTGCTCGTAGCCAATCACCAGTCCACGGAACTCGGGCAGCGCCAGCCAGTGCGGCAACTGCCGGCGCAAGATGCCGCGCTCGCCCAAATCGGCGTCCTTGCCGCCTTTGCCGGTGATGACCAGCACCAGCCGCGCGCCGCGCGAACTCGCCTGGCGCAGAAAGCGCGACAGCGCCGCATGCGCCTCGCTTTGCGTCAACCCATGCAGATCGAGCCGGCCGTCGATGGCTTCGCTGCCGCGGGCAACGCGCGAGCGCCGGCGCCGCCCCAGCGGCGTCAAGGGCGGCGGCGCCACCTGGGTCGGAGCGGAAACGGACGCCGGCGTCGCGAGCGCCCGCGGCGGCTGTTTTGGCGCAGGCTCCGGGCTCGCTTCCTCCGCGACAGGCGTTGCGCCGCGCAGCGGCTTCACCGACTTGGCGACGCTTCGCCACAGCACGCGCTCTTCGTCGCTGAGCCCGCGCCTGCCGCCGCGGGACATGATTTACGGCCCGGCGCGCTTGAAGGCGGCAACCGCTTCCTGCGGATCGATCTCGGGCGGCCGCGACCGCGGTAACGGGATGAACGGCGGGCCTTTCGTCCCACTGAGCGATACGCCCTTCGGCACCAGCATGACGAAATGGCCGAACTGCTTGATGCGGCCGGCGACGTGCTCGACGTTGTCGCCGTGCCCGAAATAGATGTCGGCGCGGGCCGGCCCCTTGATCGCGGCGCCCGTGTCTTGCGCGAACATCAGATGATGGAACGGATCGACCGGCGCCAGTCCGTTGATGGGCAGCTCAGCTTCGATCCAGATCGGCTCGCCGTAAACATGGAGTGATGGATCGACCGCAAGCGAGCGCTCCGGCGTGAGCGCGACGCCCTGCGAGCCGATGCACTCCTCATTGCTGGCCAAGCGCGTCTCGCTGAAGAAAACATAGGAGCGATTCTTCAAGCGCAGCGCCTCGCCTTGTTCGGGATTGGCCTCCATGTATTCGCGAATCTTGTCCATCGACATTTCTTCGCGCGAGACGATGCCCTGGTCGATCAGCCAGCGGCCGACCGGCGTGTAGGGTTTGCCGTTGCTGGCAATGTAGTTGAGGCGCAGCAATGAGCCGTCGGGCAGCTTGACGCGCGTCGAGCCCTGGATCTGCGCAAAGAAAACGTCGACCGGATCCTTGACGTAACAGATTTCAAGTCCCTTGCCGGCCAGCGCGCCGGCATCGATATCCTTGCGATCGTATTGCGAAAAAACGGTACTGCGCTTGCCGGCGAGTTTCTTCGGCGGGCTGTAAAGCGGATACTTGAATTCGGCGGTGGCGACGCGCGATCCGTCTACCTCCGTCTCATAATAGCCGGTGAAAAAGCCGTCGAACTGGTTGTGCGGCTCGATGCGCACCGGATGGAAATTATCTTCGAAGTATTTGCGCGCCTGCTGGCTGTCCACCGGCCCGGACGCCGTCAATGTCCGCGCCGCCTCGCAGGCATTATAGAGGCCGCCGAGCACCGGCCGCTTGCTGCGCACCGTCTTGCTGGCTTCTAGAATCGCACCGCAGCTTTTTTGGAACGTCGCAAAGGCGGCGGCGAGATCGTCCTCCTGCCAGCCGTCGAGATCGGCGAAGGTGAGCGGCTTGACCTGGGCGCGGCGCATCTCGACGCCGTGCGCCGCCGACGCTGCCATCAGGCCGAGAATGCCGATCAGGGCAGCGGTCGAGCGGACGGACAATGGCATGCGCTCAATGCCCGGATTCTGTTGCGATCAGCTTCCAGTTGGGATCACGCGATGTTGTGTCGCGCGAGAACGTCCACACGTCGGTGATGTCGGTGACCTTCTCGGCATTGCCGTCGACGACGTTGCCGTTCTTGTCGCGCGTCACCGAGACAAGCTGGGAGACAAAGCGGACGGTGACCTGCGCGATGCGCTGGCGCTGCTCGGCCGCAGTGATCTCCGACTTTTCAATGGCGACGAAGCGGCTCTCGACGCTCTCGCCTTTCTTCTCGCGCTCGCCGATCGCAGCGTCGAAGCCGTCATAGACCTCGCGCGACAGCAGGTTCTTCAGCGTGCGGCGGTCACCTTCGGCAAAGGCATTGACGATCATCTCGTAGGCGCTGCGAGCACCGGCGAGGAAGTGCTGGGCATCGAAGGCGGGGTCAGCGGCGGCAATGGCATCGAGCCCGGTCGCGACGGGCGAACCGGCCGCGGCCACTCCGGCCCAGCGTTCGCCGGGCGCCTTGGCCTGGGCCGGCTCAGCCGGTTTCTGCGCGGCGTCGGTGGTCCGGTTGGGCAGCGCGATCACCTTTTCTGCGGCCGGCCGCACCGGCTCGCGCGCGGCGTAAGGATCGTAAGGCGGCCGTTCTCGCCCGGTGCGCTGACCGAGGACGCTGCGCAGGCGGAGGAAAATGAACACCGCGAGCGCCAGAAAGATGATGGTATAGATATCGAACACGTCTTGCATGCTCTCGGAAAACCGGATCGCCACATGAGCCGCCGGCATGGCGCCCGGACCCACCATAACTATGTATGTTATGGCCGCGCCGTTCCAAAGGCCCTGGGCCGGTTTCGCCGACGCTAAATCATTACCACCGCCAAACTGTAAACGATCGGGCCGCCATCGCCAACAGCGCCGGGATCGCGAGAATCAGCGATGAATATGGCAAAATGGCTGTTGTTTCCGCTGCTGATGCTGCCGTTTGCGGAACTGGCGGCGTTCATTTTTGTAGCAGCAACCCTCGGCCTGCTCATGGCGCTGACGTTGCAGGCGGTGAGCTCGTTTGCCGGCCTCGTAGTGCTGCGCCATGCCGGCGGCGCGCACATCTCCCGCCTGCGCGCCGCGCTCGACAGCAGGCGGGTCGCCGCGCTGAGCGCCGACGGCACCGGCGCGCTCACCCTGCTCGGCGGGATTCTTATGCTGATTCCGGGGTTTATTACCGACCTAATCGGCTTGGCATTCGTTCTCGGCACAGTCTTTCGCGGTCGCCCGCAAGCCGCCGCGGACGACGGTATCATCGATCTACCGCCGGAACAGTGGCGCCAGATCGAAGACCCAAGGCTCGCCGACCGGCGCAAAGAGACGCGTTAACGGCAAAAAGTGCCCGTCCTTGTTCACGTGGGAGCGCTATGTTAGCCAACCGCAACCGTACTGTGGCGTTGTGAGGGGGTGACCCATGTCGACAACTAATGGCGGAGAAACCAAAAATCCGCCCCAGGCAAGCGCCGGAGCGGCACCGCAACTCAACGTCGTCGCGCAATACATCAAGGATCTGTCATTCGAGAACCCGCGCGCGCCGCAGTCGATGACCGCGGGGCAGCAGCCCCAGATCACCATCCAGATCAACGTCAACGCCAAGCCGCTGCAAGGCAACGACGTCGAAATCGAGCTCAAGCTCGACGGCAAGGCCGAGAGCAGCGGCAACATGATGTTCAGCTTCGATCTCGTCTATGCCGGCGTCTTCCGCCTGCAGAACGTGCCGCAGGAAGCACTGAACCCGATCATGCTGATCGAATGCCCGCGTCTGTTGTTCCCCTTTGCGCGGGAGATCATCGCCTCGACCGTGCGCAACGGCGGTTTCCCGCCATTGCTGCTCGATCCGGTGGACTTCGTCGGGCTTTATCGCAAGAAGCTTGCGGAAATGCAGCCGGCGGGCGCCGCCGCGCCGCAGACCTGACGTCAGGCTTCCGCTCGATAGCTCGACCATAAAGCGGCCTCGCCGAGAGTGGCGACGAAGTCGCGGTGCGCCGCGCGGTCGGCGTCGGTCAGGCGAATCGCAAGCGGCATCGGCCGCTCGCGCGACACTGCGGCACCATTGCTGCCGATTGGCCCATCGATTGTTTCGGCGAGCCCGAGCTGCGCCTGGCGCGCGCCGATCAGTTCCACATAGACTTCGGCGAGGATCTCGGCGTCGAGCAGCGCGCCGTGCTTGGTGCGCCGCGAATTGTCGATGCCGTAACGCGCGCATAGGGCGTCGAGGCTGTAAGGCCCCGCCGAGTGCTTGCGCCGCGCGAGCGCCAGGGTGTCGACAAGACGTTCGCGCGCGATGAGCGCGCGCTCGAGCCGCGTGAGTTCGGCACAGAGAAAGCCGTGGTCGAAGCCGGCATTGTGCATGATGAGCGGCGCATCGCCGATGAAATCGAGAAACTGGTCGGCAATTTCTGAAAAGCGGGGCTTGTCCTTCAGGAATTCGGCCGAAAGCCCGTGCACGGCAAAAGCCTCGGCCGGCACGTCACGCTCCGGATTGAGATAAGCGTGGAAGGTCGCCCCGCTCGGGATGCCGTTGAGCAGTTCAACGCAACCGAGTTCGACAACCCTGTGCCCTTGGGCCGGGTCGAGACCGGTCGTTTCGGTGTCAAGGACGATCTCGCGCATCGGTCCGAATCAGGTAGCTCGCTTCGGCATTTTAGCGGCGCTTTTGAGAATTTCACGCACCTGAGCGCGCGCCGCGTCGAATCCGCGCGAGGTATCCACTATGAAATCGGCCCGGGAGCGTTTCTCGGCGTCTGGCATCTGCTTCGCCAGGATCGCCTCGAACTTCTCGACGCTCATGCCATCGCGCTCGAGCGCGCGCTCCCGTTGCACTTCGGCGGGTGCCGAAACGACAACGATAGCGTCGCAGCGTTTGTCGCCGCCGGTTTCGAACAGCAGCGGAATGTCGAGCACGGCGATCCCGGCACCACCGCGCTCGGCCGCGGCGAGAAAGCGCTCCTCCATACGCCGCACCATGGGGTGCACGATCTCCTCGAGTTTGCGCAACGCCGCCTTGTCGCCGAGCACGCGTTTGCCGAGCTTGATGCGGTCGACCTTCCCGTTTGCGGTGGTCCCGGGAAATGCCGCCTCGATCGCCTGGGTCGCCTCGCCCTCGTAAAGCGCATGCACCGCCGCATCGGCGTCGTGCACCGGCACCCCCTCCTGCGCGAACATTTTCGCCGTCGCCGATTTTCCCATGCTGAGCGAGCCGGTAAGGCCGAGGATAAACATGGTCTCACTTAGCGACAAAACCGCCGGTTCGCAAAAATGCGAGCAGCGGCAGCAAGGGCAGGCCGAGAATCGCGAAATAGTCGCCTTCGATGCGCTCGAACAGGTGAATGCCGGGTCCTTCCAACTGATAGCCGCCGACGCTCATCAGCGCCGCATTGCCGACGACATCGAGATAGTCCTCGAGAAAGCGGTCGGAAAATGAGCGGATGGTCAGTCGCGCAGTCTCCGAATGCTCGAATAAAGTCGATCCGTCGCGCACCAATGCGATCGCCGAATGCAGTTCATGCGTCTTGCCCCGCAACTCGCGCAATTGCGTCGCCGCGGCGGCGCGATCCGCCGGCTTGGAGAAGCGCTGCGCGCCGAGCGCAAGTGTCTGGTCGGCGCCGAGCACGACGCGCCCCGGCAGGCTGACAGCGATCTTTTGCGCCTTGGCGTGGGCGAGCAATCGTGCGGCAGCAAGCGCGTCGGTGGCGCCGCCTTCGGCTTCGGCGGCACGCTCGTCGAGCTGCGCCGGGCGCACCTCGATGCGCAACCCCGTCGCCGCGAGAATCTTGGCGCGCACCTCGCTTTTCGACGCGAGCACCAGCGGCCGGCCCTCGAGCCAAAGCGGCATTGCTATTGCGCCGGCGCGCGGCGGCGTTCGCTCAACAGTCGAATGACCGCCGCCGCTGTCTCCTCAATGGAGCGGCGCGTGACGTCGATGCTCGGCCAATTGTGCTTGGCGCAAAGCCGTCGTGAATGGGCAACCTCCTCCGCCACCGCAGTCTTGTCGATGTATTGCGCGTCGGCGTGGTGCGCCTTCAGCCCGAGCAGCCGATTTTCGCGGATCTGCACGATGCGCTCCGGGCTGGCGTAGAGGCCGACCACCAGCGGTCGCGACAGCTTTTCCACGTCCGGCGACAGCGGCACCCCGGGCACCAAAGGCACGTTGCCGGTCTTGATGCCGCGATTGGCAAGGTAGATCGAGGTCGGCGTTTTCGACGTGCGGGAGACGCCGACCAGTACCACGTCCGCATCCTCGAGGCCTTCGGTATGCTGCCCGTCGTCGTGGAACATGGTGTAGTTGAGCGCCTCAATGCGGTGAAAATATTCGGCGTTGAGTACGTGCTGGGCGCCGGCGCGGTGGATCGATTCCGAGCCGAGATAGGTCTGGAACAGCCGTAACACCGGGCCGAGCACCGACATGCAGGGAAGCCCGAGCTCGCGGCACTTGTGTTCCAGGGTCTGGATCAGATCTTCCTCAAGCAGCGTGTACAGCACCAGCCCCGGTTGTTCGGTGATTTCGGCCAGGGCCCGCTCGAGCTGCTTTTTCGAGCGCACCATTGGATAGAGATGCTCGACCGGCTGCACGTTTGCGTATTGTGCCGCAGCCGCGCGCGCAACTGTGGTCAGCGTTTCGCCGGTCGCATCGGAAACAAGATGGAGGTGAAAGTAACCTGTGTCAGGCATCGGTATAAGCGGCCGATCGGCTGTGAGAACAGGAGGAGGAGGCCACGGCTATCCTTGCCGCGCAAGCGCTGCAATCGAATCTCTTCGCTCTCCATCCACATCGGTGCCTACGACACGCGCTATCGCCTCTAATGCGGAAGAACGGCACGGCATGGGGAAAGCCAATGGGGATTGCTGGGGAAAGCAGCTAAAATTGCCCATAAAATGGGGCTTCCGCTGTGGAGCGATAGCTGCCCGGACAACCCCGATAATTGAAGCATAGACTTGCCCGCAGTGGACACTGCGTGGACTGCAATGCATGAGTCCAATCAACCGCCTAACAACTACAACAAAAGATTCTAAGTAGGATTTTTGGGAAAAAGGGCAATTAATCGCTCGCATGGGGATAAAACCTTTTCTCGACGTTCTCGATGGATACCGGCTGGCACCGCCGCCGATCTGGCTGATGCGTCAAGCCGGCCGGTATCTGCGCGAATATCGTGCGGTGCGAGAGAAGGCGGGTAGTTTTCTCGACCTCGTGTTTAATCCGGAGCTGGCAGCCGAGGTAACGTTGCAGCCGGTAAGGCGCTTCGGCTTCGACGCGGCGATTTTGTTTTCCGATATTCTGGTGGTGCCCTATGCGCTCGGTCGCAATGTCGAGTTCATGGCTGGCGAGGGTCCGAGACTTCCGCCAATACCGGATGCAATGTCGCTTAATAGTCTTCGAGAGACGGCTGACGAAACGCGGCTTGCTCCGATTTATGACACGGTGCGCCGCGTCAAATCGGCGCTGAATGAAAAAACATCACTGCTTGGTTTCTGTGGAGCGCCGTGGACGGTCGCGACCTATATGGTTGCGGGTGGTGCGACTGCCGACCAAGCGCCGGCGCGGCTGTTTGCCTATCGCGATCCGCCAGGATTTTCGGCGCTGATCGATCGCTTGGTGCGGACATCAATCAACTATCTTGTCGGCCAATTGCGGGCGGGCGCCGATGCCGTGCAGATTTTCGATACCTGGGCAGGCGTCCTCGGTCCGAGTGAATTTCAGCGCTGGTGTATCGAGCCGACGCAAAAAATCGTCGCCGGCGTGCGCGAAGAGATCCGCAACGCACGCATCATTGGGTTTCCCCGCGGCGCCAATGCGATGGCGCTGCCTTATGTCGAGATGACTGGTGTCAATGCCATCGGCATCGACTGGACATTCGCCCGGCCGATCGCGCGTGATGTGTTGCAGCCGCGCGTCACTGTGCAAGGCAACATCGATCCGCTGGCGTTGCTCGCCGGCGGCGCCGCGCTCGACCGCGAGGTCGATGATGTCATGGCGACATTGTCCGGTGGGCCGCTGATCTTCAATCTCGGCCATGGCATCCTGCCCGACACGCCGATCATGCATGTCGAGCGCATGCTCAGACGCGTGCGGGAGAAAAGCTGAGCATGTACCTCTGGCTCAAAGCCCTGCACATCATCGCCGTCATCGCCTGGATGGCGGGCATGCTCTATTTGCCGCGGCTGTTCGTTTATCACGCCTCGGCCAAGCCCGGCTCCGAGCAGTCCGCGACCTTCAAGGTGATGGAGCAGCGCCTGCTCAAATTCATCATGACGCCAGCCATGGCGCTCACCTGGCTCGCTGGCATCGTGCTGGTGATTCAAGGGCAATGGCTCGGCGCCACTTGGTTCCACATCAAGTTCGTCCTGGTGCTGGCCATGACCATCCTGCACGGCCTGTTTTCCCACTGGGCTAACGAATTCCAGTTCGACCGCAACCGGCACACAGCTAAATTCTTTCGTGTCGTCAATGAGATACCGACGGTGCTGCTGATCGCCATCGTCGTGATGGCAACCGTCAAGCCGTTCTAAAAGCAACGTTAATTCACATCGTCGGCAACACCGCTCTTGCGCGGGAACGCAACGCAACTTATGTTGTTTTCATCCCACCGAACGCAGGCGGATGCCAGTGGCGTTCCGGTCCCCAAGGTTCGGGCCGGTCGCGGCATCGGGTTCCGGGCCTCTTTCTCCAAAATTCTCGTCACCTAAGACCTGCGGCCCTTTCTCCCTCAAGTACACGGCTATTCAGAGCCATTTCATATGCAGGACTCCCCCACTCTCACAGAAAACAAGCCCGCACCGCGGGAAATGAAGCTTCAGGACCTCAAGTCCAAGAGCCCGCCCGACCTCGTCGCCTTCGCCGAAGAGCACCAGGTCGAAAATGCCAGCACCTTGCGCAAGCAGGAGCTGATGTTCGCGATCCTCAAGCAGCTCGCGACGCAGGAGGTCGACATCGTCGGCGAAGGCGTCGTCGAGGTGCTCCCCGACGGCTTCGGTTTCTTGCGCTCGCCGGAATCGAATTATCTTTCCGGGCCTGACGACATTTACGTCAGCCCAAGCCAGATCCGCCGCTTCGGCCTGCGCACCGGCGACACCGTCGAGGGCCATATCCGCAGCCCCAAAGATGGCGAACGCTATTTCGCGCTGCTCAAGGTCAACACCATCAATTTCGAGGACCCAGAGAAGGCCAAGCACAAAGTCAACTTCGACAACCTGACGCCGCTCTACCCCGATGAGCGGCTGAAGATGGAATACGAGGATCCGACCAAGAAGGACCTCTCCGCCCGGGTTATCGATATCGTGGCGCCGATCGGCAAGGGCCAGCGCGCGCTGATCGTGTCGCCGCCGCGCACCGGCAAGACGGTGCTGCTGCAAAACATCGCCCACTCGATCACCGCCAATCATCCGGAGGTCTTCCTCATCGTGCTGCTCATCGACGAGCGGCCGGAGGAAGTCACCGACATGCAGCGCTCGGTAAAGGGCGAGGTCATTTCCTCGACTTTCGACGAGCCGGCCTCGCGCCACGTCCAGGTTGCGGAAATGGTGATCGAAAAGGCGAAGCGCCTCGTCGAGCACCAGCGCGACGTCGTGATCCTCCTCGATTCGATCACCCGTCTCGGCCGCGCCTACAACACCGTCGTGCCGTCATCCGGCAAGGTGCTGACCGGCGGCGTCGACGCCAACGCGCTGCAGCGGCCCAAGCGCTTCTTCGGCGCCGCGCGCAACATCGAGGAAGGCGGCTCCCTCACCATCATCGCCACCGCCTTGATTGACACCGGCAGCCGCATGGACGAAGTCATCTTCGAAGAGTTCAAGGGCGCGGGTAACAGCGAGTTGATCCTCGACCGCAAGGTCGCCGACAAGCGCACCTTCCCGGCCATGGACATCACCCGCTCCGGCACGCGCAAGGAGGAGCTGCTCACCGACCCGGCGATCCTCAAGAAGATGTACGTCCTGCGCCGCATCCTCAACCCGATGGGCACCATGGACGCGATCGACTTCCTGCTCGACAAGCTGCGCAACACCAAGAACAACGGCGAGTTCTTCGAGTCGATGAACACATAAAAGGTTCGCTGCGTTCGACGCAAAATGGCCGGGCTCGTCCCGGCCATTTTTTATGGTGAGTTCAACCCGACGGCTAGAAGCGGTTTGCCGCCAAATGGACCGCGCTGTCGCTGCGGGCAAAGCTCGGATCGGGCATGCACACGGCGTCCTTGGCGTCTTTTGCGTCCATGGTCTTCTTGCATTCGTCGAGGCTGGAGAAGCCGCAGCGCACCATCGCATGCGCCTTGTCGATGAACCCGCACCATTCATTGGCGCGGGCTGAAGTGAACGAGGCAGCAAGCAATACGGCGGCGGCAAGCCCGAGAAAGACGCGCATCTTCAATTCTCCTTTCGACGCCCCGATGGTGAGATTCTCCGCGCGGCATTTGGCAAAATCAAGCCCGCATGGCGGCGACGGCAGCGCCGATCTCCGCGGGCTTGGTCACCGGCAGCGAGCAGGTCGCGCCGACGCAGACAAAGGCCGCGCTTGATGCGGCGGCCTTGAGCTTCTCCCGCGCCGGGTGCTTTGGCGGCAGATCGGCGGCGGAGCCCGCACGCAGCACGATGCGCTCGAGGAACGGCAGCTTCAGCGCCGCCTGCGCGAAGCTCTCGTCGCCGCCGGTCACCACGATTTCGGCGGCGCGCAGGCGCAGGTCGAGCGCATTGAGCAGCGCAATATGGCCGAACAGGTTGCGCTGCGCCGCCGACAGCACGCCCTCGATCAGCCGGTCGACGCGCTCGCGCCAGGCCTCATCGCCGGCGAGCACGGCGAGCCGCACCAAATTGCCCGCCTCGACTGCGTTGGGGTTGGGCGTGGCGTCGTCCTGCGTCGAATGCGGCCGCAGCAGCAGGCCTTCGGCATCGTCGGCGGTGAGGTAGTAGCTGCCGGTCTCGGCGTTCGCGTAGTGCGCGTCGAGCGTGCGTTGCCAGGCAAGCGCCCGCTCGACTAGCCCGCGCTCGCCGGTCGCCTCGTAAAGCGCCAGCGCGGCGCGGATCATGGCGGCGTAGTCCGACGCCAGGCCGGGCAGCAGCAATTGGCCCGCGCGCCAGGAATGGCCGAGGCGCTCGCCGCGCGTCATTTGCGTTGCGATGAAATCGAAAGCGCGCTTCGCCATTGTGAGCCATGACGGCTCCTCGAGTGCGATGCCGGCGTTGACCAGGGCGGCAATCATTAGCCCGTTCCAGTCGGCCAGCACCTTGTCGTCGAGGCCGGGCCGCACCCGCGCCGCACGCGCGTTGAGCAGAATCGCGCGCAGCTCGGCAAGCCGCACCTCGTCGGTCTCCGTGCGCGCCACATCGTTCAGCCGATTGAGAATATTGTGGCCCTCGAAGTTGCCCTCGTCGGTGACGTCATAGTGGCGGGCGAAGAATTCCGCGGCCTCCGGGCCGATCAGCTCGATGATCTCATTCTTGCTCCAGACGCAGAACTTGCCCTCCTCGCCTTCCGAGTCGGCGTCGAGCGAGGCGGCAAAGGCGCCTTCCTTCGTCGTCATCTCGCGCTTGAGCCACCCTACCGTCTCGATCGCACGCTGCTTAAACAAGGAGCTGCCGGTACGCTGATAGGCGAGCGCCAGCAATTCGAGCAGTTGCGCATTGTCGTAGAGCATCTTCTCGAAATGCGGCACCAGCCAGCGCTCGTCGACCGAGTAGCGCGAGAAGCCGCCGCCAAGATGATCGTAGATGCCGCCCTCGCACATGCGCTCAAGGGTGCGCTCGACGGTCTCGAAGAACCGCGCGTCCCCGGTGCGCATACCCGCCCGCCACAGCAGCTCCAGCAGCGCCGGCTGCGGAAATTTCGGCGCGCCGCGCAAGCCGCCGTTGGCCGGATCGAACATGTTGTCGACCTGCATTGCCGCGGCGTCGAGCTCTTTCGACCCGATGGTGACTTTGCCGGCGGGCCGCGCCCTCTCGGCAAGCCGCGCCAGCAGCGCCGCTCGGTTCTGCTCGATCTTGTCCGGCTCCTCGCGGAACAGCCGCGCCACCTCGCGCAGCACGTCGACGAATGCCGGCCGCCCGTACCGCGCGTCCTTGGGAAAATACGTGCCGCCCCACACCGGCTCGCCTTGGGGCGTCAAAAACATGGTCAGCGGCCAGCCGCCCTGCTCGCCCAGCAGATGCAGCGCGTTCATGTAGATCTGGTCGATGTCGGGCCGCTCCTCGCGGTCGACCTTGATGTTGACGAACAGCTCGTTCATCACCCGCGCGGTCGGTTCGTCCTCGAACGACTCGTGCGCCATCACGTGGCACCAATGGCAGGCGGCATAGCCGACGGAGAGCAGGATCGGCTTGCCCTCGCGCCTGGCCTTCTCCAGCGCCTCCGGCCCCCACTGCCACCAGTCGACTGGATTGTGCGCGTGCTGCAGCAGATAGGGCGAAGTCGCGCCGGCGAGGCGGTTGATGTGGGCGGCGGGCGGTGAGGTCATCATCAATACCTAGCCCAGAACGCACATGCGGTCATGCCGGGGCTGGCCGAAAGCCAGAACCCGGAACGAACTTCGGACGATATTTCTGGATTCCGGGTCCGCGCTTCACGCGTCCTGGAATGACTAGGGCCCGCAGCTTACACCACCGGCCGCTTGTCCTTGGGCAGAGCGTCGATCAGATCGCGATTGATGTCGAGATGGGCGGCGACCAGCTCGTGCGGTGTCAGCGCCATCCATTGCGTTAGCGAAACGTCTTCGAAGCGTGGGCCGGCGAATAGCTCGAGAAAGCGTAGCGGCTCGTTCCCGATGTTCTCGATGTAATGCGGCATCGACTGCTTGACGTAGCCGACGTCGCCCGCCTGGAAATCGAAGGTGCGGGCGCTGGCCTGCGCCGCAAACACGGTCATCCGCGCCTTGCCGGCGATATAATACTGCCATTCGTCCGTGAGCGGGTGCCAATGGATTTCGCGCATGTGCCCGGGGTTGACCTCGACCAACGCCGCGGAGACGTCGCTCGATACGACAAAGTTGCGCGCGTCGGCGATGCGCACCCATCCGCCGGGAGTGACGGTCGGCTTTTGCTGCATCAGGCGGAATGCCATGTCGAGCGGCACCTTGCCTTGCGCGCTGCCGACTGTGTCGGCCTGTAGCGCCGGCGGTGGCGGCGCCGGGAAGATGAACTTCTCTTTCTTCGGGATGTTGTCGAGCGCTTTCTTGTCGATGCCGAGGTTCTTGGCCAGCACTTCCTTCGGCATATGGGCGAAGGTGTCGGTGATGGGGAAGGTCGAATCCTCGGAGAATTTTCCGTCTGGAAACGCCAAGAGGAATTCACAACCATCGTCGGACAAACCCTGGATCGAATGCGGAATGCCTTTGGGGAAATACCAGAGATCGCCTGCCCCAACGTCGGAGACGAAGTTGTGCCCATCGTTGTCGACGGCGGTGATGCGCGCGTGACCCGCGAGCATGAACGACCATTCGGCGGGAACGTGCCAGTGCAGTTCGCGCACTCCGCCTTTGTTGAGGCGCATGTTGACGCCGGCCATCGTCGTCGCGACCGGCAGCTCGCGTTGCGTGACTTCGCGCGACCAGCCGCCTTCGCGCATTTTCATGTGTGCATCGGAGAATGAGAATTTGAGATTAGGCAGCGCGCCGTTGTCGGTCTCCGGCGGGCGCAGGATGTCGGGGTTCTGTTTTTCGATTTCCGGATTGCGCGGACCGAGGATGGTCCCGCCTTTGTTGCCTTCAATGGGTTCGTAGGGTTGTGCGGCCGCGGCTGTCGCTGCGCCAAATAAGACGGCGCCGGCGAGGAGCGTACGGCGACTTGGTTCGGACATTGGAGGCTCCTTGTCGCCCTTGGTGTTTTATCGAACGTGGCGCGCGCGGCTTTTGTTCCCAGGAGGCTGCGTCGAAAGTCGTAAAGCCGCGTTATCAGCGGGATTAACGAGGGGGATGAACGACTGACGTTGGCGGTGCGTTTCGCCGTCGAGCGTATTCGTGGCGCTCGTCGAGCCCGCAAGTCACCGCGGAATAGGAGCGCTCTTGTGAAACAGCCGTCCGGGCGGATTGCGCACCAGCAAAACAATAATGCGAACGAGCAACACGAAGAGAAGTGGTCCTTTTACTCCGATCAGGAGCCGATTGAACAATGATGAAATGGCCTTTTCCATTCAGATTGCGCCTTTTGCAATCCCTCACCTCCCGCGACATTCGCAATGAATGATACTTAGCCAACGTGGCGCAGCGCCGCCAAGTTCCTCGTGCCTGCGTCACGACCACGAGAGAAGGGTCATGTTGCTGACGCTATTGCACTGCGACTTTAATCGGTCAGCTCTTGATCGCCTGCTTCCACACCTCGCGATAAACGCCTAGGGCGGTGAAGCCACCGTCGATCGGCAGGTCAATGCCGGTCAAGTAGCTTGCCTCGTCGCTGGCGAGGAAGACGACGCAGCGCGCGACATCCTCAGGCGTCGCCGGGCGATCAAGCGCGGTAACCTCCGTCATCGCCTCGACGAACGCTTGCGAGCCCTCCACCATCGGAGTCAGCACGATGCCGGGATGCACGGCGTTCACCCGGATATTCCATTCGGCGTATTCCATCGCCGCGCATTTGGTGAGACCGCGCAGCCCCCACTTGGCGGCGCTATAGGCGGCGGCGAAGTGCCCGTTGATGCCGGCCGTCGAGCCGGTGTTGACGATGGCGCCGCCGCCGCAATCGCGAATCAGGGGCGCCGCGGCGCGCGTGCCGAGGAACGGACCGGTCAAATTGATCGAGAGCACGCGGTCCCAATCCTCGCGTGTGGTAGCGGCGATGTTCTTGCCGCGCAGCGCGATGCCGGCGTTGTTCACCAGCACGTGCAGGCCATCGAATTTGTCTTTGGCGAATTGCACCGCCTTTTGCCAGTCCGCTTCACGCACGACGTCGAGGTGAACGAATGCGGCCTTGCCGCCGGCGGCCTGAATTTCCTTTGCCAGCGCCTCGCCTTCCGCATCGAGCACATCGGCGACGATGACGCGCGCGACGCGTTGCGCGAATAGTCGCGCTTCCGCCGCGCCCTGCCCGCGGCTGGCGCCGGTAATGAGCACGGTTTTGCCGTCGAACGATTTTTCCATGAAGCCTCGCGGATAAAGATAGCGCTTCCGGCGGTCTTTACGCCCGAACCTGAATTGGCTTCAACAGATCATGGCTTCGGCTCGTGACACGATTTTTGCCCTGTCTTCCGGCCGGCCGCCGGCGGCGATCGCCGTGGTGCGCATTTCCGGGCCGCGCGCCGTCAAGGCGCTCGAGGCGCTGACCGGCAAACTCCCTTCCCCGCGCCTGGCAGCGCTTGTGCGGGTGCGCGATCCGGCGACGCAAGAGCTCATCGACGATGCCCTAGCGCTGTGGTTTCCCGCGCCGGCGAGCGAGACCGGCGAAGACACGGTCGAGCTGCAGCTGCACGGCGGCCGCGCCGTCATCGGCGCGACGCTTGCCGCGCTCGGCAAAGTCGAAGGCTTGCGTCCGGCGGAAGCCGGCGAGTTCACCCGCCGCGCGTTCGAGAACGGCAAGCTTGATCTTACCGAGGTCGAGGGGCTCGCCGACCTGGTGATGGCGGAAACCGAAGCGCAGCGCCGCCAGGCATACCGCCAGTTGCGCGGCTTGCTCGGCAACCGCGCCGAGGCCTGGCGCGAAAAACTGATCCGCGCGCTGGCGCTCGCCGAAGCGGCCATCGATTTTTCCGACGAGGGCGACGTGCCGGCTGACGTGCTCAAGCCGGCGCTGGCGATCGGGCGAGAGCTCAAGGACGAAATTGCCGCGGCGCTGGCCGACGGCGGACGCGGCGAGCGCTTGCGCGACGGACTGGTCGCCGCAATTGCTGGGCCGCCCAATGCGGGCAAGTCGACGTTGCTCAACCGCATCGCCCGGCGCGAGGCGGCGATCGTCTCGCCTTATGCCGGCACCACCCGCGACGTTATCGAGGTCCATCTCGACCTCGGTGGACTGCCGCTGACCTTGCTCGACACCGCCGGCATCCGTCCGACCGCGGATCCGGTGGAAATGGAAGGCGTGCGCCGCGCCCGCGAACGGGCCTCGGCCGCTGACCTGGTGCTTTGGGTGGAGGATGCGACGGGGCCAATGGCCGAGCCGCACGAAATTCCCTCAGCTGCGACGATCTGGCGCGTGCGCAACAAGGTAGATCTGGCGGCCGCCACTGGTGAACCGGCGTTCACAGCATTGGCAAGGAATGAATCGAGTACTCGACCTAGCGAACCGTTAACAAACATGGTGAACGAAAGGTTAACGCCAAGGAATGAACAGCGCTTCACCAGCCATGAACCTCAATTCAGTATTTCCGCGGCGACCGGGCAGGGGTTTGATGCCCTGCTTGCCGCGCTGTCGCGTTATGCGGAGGAATTTTTGGCCGGTGCCGAGCTGTCCCCGGTGACGCGGGAGCGGCATCGCCGGGCTTTGCAGGACACAGTGGCGGCTTTGGATCGCGCGTTGAGCGAAGGCGTCGGCCGAGAAGATTTGGCGGCCGAAGAGCTGCGCCTTGCCGCCCGGGCTTTGGGCCGGCTCACCGGCCGGGTCGACGTCGAGGACATCCTCGATGTGATTTTCCGCGATTTCTGTATCGGTAAATGATTGGGGTGTTTCACGTGAAACATTTCCGTACCGATCCGACCCCTCGTTTCACGTGAAACTTTGCATCCCCCACGCCGCTTTTTGACCCCGGAATTACAGGCCGCTAAAAGCCCGCGTTATGGACATGCGATTCGATGTCATCATCATCGGCGGCGGCCACGCCGGCTGCGAGGCTGCCGCTGCCGCCGCCCGCATGGGCGCGAAAACCGCCCTGGTGACGCACCGCTTCGCCACCATCGGCGCCATGTCCTGCAATCCGGCGATCGGCGGCCTCGGCAAAGGCCACCTGGTCCGTGAAATCGACGCGTTGGATGGGCTGATGGGGCGCGTCGCCGATAAGGGCGGCATTCAGTACAGGGTTCTCAATCGGCGAAAGGGCCCGGCTGTCAGGGGTCCGCGCGCCCAGGCCGACCGCAAACTCTACGGCCAGGCGATGCAGGCAGCGATTGTCGAGATGCCGAATATCGAGGTGATCGAGGCCGAGGCCGACGACCTCATCGTCAAAAACGGCCGCGTTTGCGGGGTCAAACTCGCCGACAGCCGCGAGCTCACCTGCGCGGCGGTCATTCTGACCACGGGGACTTTTCTCCGCGGCCTCATCCACATCGGCGAAACGCAGATCCCGGCGGGGCGAGTGGGAGAGGCGCCGGCGCTCGGGCTATCGCGGACGCTTTGCGGGCTTGGCCTTTCCCTCGGCCGGCTGAAAACCGGGACACCGCCGCGGCTCGACGGGCGCAGCATCGATTGGGCCGCGCTCGAGATGCAGCCGGGCGACGATCCGCCGGAGCCGTTCTCGATGCTGACGACGCGCATCGAAAACCGCCAGGTTGAATGCGGCATCACGCGGACCAATGAGGCGACTCACGGAATCATCCGCGACAACGTGCATCGCTCGCCGATGTACTCCGGACAAATCGCGAGCAGGGGGCCGCGTTACTGTCCGTCGATCGAAGACAAGATCGTGAAGTTCGGCGAGCGGGACGGCCATCAAATATTTCTGGAGCCCGAAGGTCTCGACGACACGACTGTCTATCCGAACGGAATTTCGACGTCGCTTCCGGAAGAAGTGCAGCGCGCTTTGGTCGCCACCATTCGCGGACTGGAGAAGGCGACGATCCTTCGGCCTGGCTACGCGATCGAATATGATTTCGTCGATCCGCGTGAACTCAAAGCCACGCTGGAAACAAAAAAACTGCGCGGACTTTTTCTCGCCGGACAAATCAACGGCACGACGGGCTACGAAGAAGCGGCGGCGCAAGGCTTGCTCGCCGGACTCAACGCCGCATCGCTCGCCGGCCAGGGCAGCGAAATTATTTTCGATCGCGCGCAAGCCTATATCGGCGTGATGATCGACGATCTCGTTTCGCGCGGTGTTTCCGAGCCATATCGCATGTTCACCTCGCGCGCCGAATACCGTCTGCAACTGCGCGCCGACAATGCCGATCAACGTCTGACGCAGAAGGGAATCGATATCGGATGCGTCGGACAAACACGCGCGAAAATTTTCGTCGAGAAAAATTCGGCGCTCGAGGACGCGCGCGCGTTTGCCAAATCTGTTTCGCTCACGCCGAAAGAGGCGGAGCATCACGGCATCGCGCTCAACAAAGACGGACAGCGGCGCAGCGCGTTCGAGCTGCTCTCGCATCCGAACATTTCAATTTCAGATTTGAAAAAAATCTGGCCACGCTTCGCTGAGTTCGGTTCCAACATCACCGAGCAGATCGAGATCGACGCAAAGTACGACGTCTATCTTTCGCGCCAGGCCGCCGACGTCGAAGCCTATCGGCGCGACGAGAGTTTCACGCTGCCCGATGCAATCGACTACGCGTCGTTGCCGGGACTGTCCAACGAAGTGAAACAGAAATTGTCGGCGCAGCGACCCCGCACCATCGGTCACGCGGCGAAGATCGACGGAGTGACGCCGGCGGCGCTGACGCTCATCGTCGCCCATGTCAAGCGCGGCCGCCGCAAGGCGGCGAAGATCGCTTGAACAAGAAAGGCGAGGGCGCCGATCTCGCGGCCGACAAAAAGCGCGCGCTCGCGCTCACCCCTGTTTCACGTGAAACGGAAAAGCGGCTCGACGCTTTTGTTGCGATTTTGCTCGAGTGGCAGCGGCGGCAAAATCTGATCGCGGCTTCCACGGTCCCCAAAATCTGGACGCGGCACGTTGCCGACTCACTCCAGCTCCTGAAGCTCGCGCCGCAAGCAAAGACCTGGGCGGATCTCGGCGCGGGCGCGGGCTTTCCCGGCATTCCGATCGCCTGCGTGCTCGCCGGCAAGCCCGGAACCATGGTTCATCTCATTGAAAGCAACGGCAAGAAGGCTGCATTTCTGCGGGCGGCCGTCGCGGCAACTGGCGCTGCCGCCACGGTCCACCACATGCGTGCCGAGGATTTCGGGGAAAGCTGTGCAGAACGGATCGAGGTGGTCACCGCCCGGGCCTTGGCGCCGCTAAAAGAGCTTTTCGCGCAAGCACTTCCATTTATACGGCGCGGCGCCGTCGGTCTGTTCCCCAAGGGTCAAGATGTAGAGGCTGAATTGACCGAAGCCGCTAAATATTGGAGTATCGATGCGGCCAAACAGCGCAGCGTTACCGCGCCTGAAGGGCAGATTGTCGTCCTTCGCGGCCTGTCCAAGCGTAAAAGTGCGTAAAATCGGCCGCGAATCAGCCGAAATCGCCCCGAACAACGTCCAAGAAGCGAAAAACAGAGCACTTCACGCATGAGCCAGCAATCCGAACGAGCCCCACCATCCGCCGACCCTCAGGTCGTGCGCTTCGCCAAAGACCGCCCCACGGTGCGTCCGGCGCCGGTTGCCCGGCCGCGGGTCATCGCCGTCGCCAACCAGAAGGGCGGCGTCGGTAAAACCACGACCGCCATCAATCTCGGCACGGCGCTGGCGGCAATCGGCGAGCGCGTACTCATCGTCGACCTCGACCCGCAGGGCAACGCTTCGACCGGCCTCGGCATCGAGCGCAAGGCGCGCAACACCTCGACCTATGACGTGCTCACGGGAGCCGCGCCATTGCGCGCGGCGGCGCTCGCAACCGCGGTGCCGAAGTTGTGGATCGCGCCGTCGACGCTCGATCTCTCCGGCCTCGAGCTCGAGATCGGCCAGGAGCGCGACCGCGCCTTCCGCCTGCGCAGCGCGCTGCGCGATCTCAATGCGAACGGTGAGGCATTCACCTACGTGCTCGTCGATTGCCCGCCGTCGCTCAATCTCATCACCATCAACGCAATGGCCGCGGCCGATTCGATCCTGGTGCCGCTGCAATGCGAGTTCTTCGCGCTCGAAGGTCTGTCGCAACTGTTGAAGACGATCGAGCAGGTGAAGACCAATCTCAATCCGCAGCTGTCGATCCACGGAATCGTGCTGACGATGTACGACTCGCGCAACAATCTCGCCAACCAGGTGGTTGCCGACGTGCGGCAGTACATGGGGCGCAAGGTTTACGACACCGTCATCCCGCGCAACGTGCGCATCTCGGAAGCGCCGTCTTACGGCAAGCCGGTGCTGGTCTACGATTTGAAGTGCGTCGGCAGCGAAGCGTACTTGCGCCTGGCGACGGAGATCATTCAACGCGAGAGAGAATTGAAGGCGAGTTGATCCGTCCCCTGAAGGGGGAGGGATGCAGGAAGACAGGCAAGAAATAAAAGAGGAACGGCGTGGCGAGAAGTTCAGGAGCGGCGGCGATGGCGGATCATTCGCGACTGGGACGCGGGCTTGCATCGCTGATTGGAGATGTCGGCGAGGAAAACGCGCCGGCGGACGCTTCACGCAAGCCGCGGCGCGCGCCCATCGAAAACATCAAACCCAATCCGCGCAATCCGCGCCGCGATTTTTCCGAAGCCGAACTCGACGAGCTTGCCGCCTCGATCCGCGAACACGGCATCATCCAGCCGATCGTTGTGCGCAAGGTTGCCGGCGAGGACGCTTACGAGATCGTCGCCGGCGAGCGGCGTTGGCGCGCGGCGCAGCGCGCCAACCAGCACGACGTGCCGATCGTGGTCGTCGACGCGACCGACCAGCAGGCGCTCGAATTCGCCATCATCGAGAACGTGCAGCGCGCCGACCTCAATCCGATGGAAGAAGCCGCCGGCTACGTCGCGCTGATGGAAAATTTCCACCACACCCAGGAACAGGTCGCCGAGATGGTCGGCAAGAGCCGGCCGCATGTCGCCAACACAGTGCGGCTGATGAAACTTGCGCCGCAGGTGCAGACGCTGGTGCGCCAGGGAAAACTGAGCGCCGGCCACGCGCGGCTCTTGGTCGGTCATCCAAATGCGCAAGCGCTCGCCGCCATGGCAATCGATGAGGGCTACAGCGTGCGGCAGCTCGAAGAATGGGTGCGCGAGACGCCGGGGCAGCCGGGCGACGCGACCTTCGACGCCATCCAGAAAAAGAGCCGCTCTGCGCCCGGCAAGGATGCCGATACGCGGGCGTTAGAGAAGCGGCTCTCCGACGCTTTGGGCCTCGACGTGTCGATCGACCACAAGCCGTCGGGTAGCGGCACGTTGCGCATCAAGTATGGCGATCTCGAGCAGCTCGACGCCGTACTGAAGAAGCTCGACCGCGATTAGTCACGCCGCGACGACGTCGAGCTGTTTACGCTTCGCCGACGACATCGGCGGCGCGGCGGGTGCGGAAGAAGCGCATGATGCGCTCGGCGGTGGCGCGGCGCAGCGCGATGAATTCGGCCTTGGCCTGGATCAGATCGGCGCGCGGGGCTTCGCCCTCGGCAAGGCGGCAGGCATAGATGTGATCGATCGTCGACAGGTGGAAGCCAATCGCCTTGAGAACGACCGCGACGGGGCTCGCCCAGTTGTTGAGAAAAAGCCGCTCGATCTCGCCGACCTGGAAGCCGGAAATCAGCGCAATGGCCACGATCACTTCTTCGACCTGCTTCTTCTTGGCGAACTCGACCACCGAGGCTTCCGTCAGCGGTTTCGATCGCACCATCAGCTCGGCGGTACGGTAGTCCTTGGACGGGGCCGGCACCTTGGGCTCCGCGGCCGGCTGCATTTGCGGCAGCGCCTCCTGGATGATTTCGCAAAGCTCCGGATTGTGCGTCATCAAGCGGTGGCGGACGATATTCGAGGCCTTGGAGATGAGCTCGCGGAAGTGATGCTCGGGAATGTCCTTGCGCGAGGCCACGCACTCGGAGAGCCAATCGTCACCGGCGCTCTTCTCGACCAGCCTCTCGAAACCGTCGTTTGAGATCTTGGCGCCGCTGTTATTGGCGAGCGTGGTGAGCACTTTTTTGTTGTCGCTGTCGATGAGCTTGTCGCTCACGGTTTCGCTCAGGTCCAGCCGCGTGGCGATGGCGACCAGATGACCCCAGCCTTTGCTAGTCGCGCACTCGCACAGGATATCGTCGTCGATCGCCGGCGATTTCGACAGCACCGGCTCGGCGACCTCGATGGCGTCGTCGAGCGCCAGCGAACGGATGGTTTGCGCCGGCGGCTTGGCGACAGGCGCAAGACGCTGCGCCAATTCGGCGCGCGCCCCGACCTCGACCTTGTCGATCAGCATTTCCAGTACGTCGTCGTAGACGCTCAACTGAGCGTCGGAATAGTACCCGGCGTGGACGAGAAAAAGCTCGGTGATCCGGTGCAGCATCGCACCCGTCGCGCTCGAGCGGCTGGCAACGGCGTGCTCGATGTCGGAAATGAGATTATTAGGAAGCACGAAAATCCCGCTAAAAAGCTGCAGTTTAATATTTCATACACGCGTAAATTGTCCGTGAACCGGCCCGCCGTTAGCAGTTTGGTAATGCCTCGAACAGGCAACCGCGGCCCGTTGCGGAACGCGTCGTAACGCGGGTTTTCTCTATTTGCCGCCCCGTTGATGGGAGCCCGACAATCGGCTTCAATCGCATTTTTTGGGGCGGCAATCGTTGGGGGCGACGGACTTGAGGAACGAATTCGTCATGAACCGCCGTCTTGCCTCTGTGTTCTTCGCGATGGTGCTCTTGCTGGCGTGCGGCACCGCGACGCGGGCGGATCCGGACAAATGCGAAGCCGCCCTGCAGCAATTCAATGTGGCGCAGAACGCCCTTGCCGATGCGGTGGCGCCCTATTCCAATTGCATCGCCTACAGCGACGGCCACCAGAGTTGCCAAGACCAATTTGCCAAGCTGCAAAGCGCGCAGGCGAGCTTTCGGCAGGCGGTGTCGAATTACGACCGCGATTGTTCCTGACCGGCTTGGCTGTCGACGCCGCGCCGGTCTGTTGCGCCGGCCGCGGCAATGCGGCTATGTCAGACATAAGCGGCCAAGACCATGAAAATAGAGGAGGGAGGACGTGCCCGCAGCCAAGCTCAGCGACCGGCAGGCCAAGATCTACGGCTTCAAGCTCGGCGGCTTCGAGATCGCCGCGATCATGGACAGCAAATCCGTGCGCGACAAGCTGCATCCGAACTTCGGCGGCAATGCTTCGGCCGAGGAGGTGCACGCACTCGCCCGCTCAAACAATATCGACAGCAATCGCTTCGAGCACCCCTATAGCCCGACCTTGATCAACACCGGCAAGGAACTGGTGCTGATCGACACCGGCAACGGCGCGCTCGGCAAGGAATATCCGCAATTGCGCGCGCGGCTGCCGGACGGCGAACTGGTGACGCTGCTCGGCAGCGTCGGCATCGCGCCCGAGGATATCGACGTAGTGGTGCTGACGCATGGGCATCCCGACCATATCGGCGGTCTCGTCGAGGGCGGCAAACCGGTGTTTCCCAACGCGCGTTACGTGTTTGGCGCCGCCGAGTTCGATTTCTGGCACAAAGGCGAAAACGTGCGCGAGGCGCGCAAGTTCAACCGCGAGCTCTATGCGAAGATCTGCGTGCCGCTGGCGAACCGCGCCACCATGGTCAAGCCGGGAGACGAGGTGGCGGCGGGCATCCGCGCGGTCGACGCGTTCGGGCACTCGCCGGGCTTGCTGGCGTTCCACATCGAGAGCGAAGGTAAACGCTTCATGGTCACTGCCGACACCTTCACGCAATACGTCATGGCGGTGCAGCGGCCGGACTGGTATTTCGACATGGACGACGACAAGGACAAGGCGGTGGCGAGCCGCAAGCGCATGCTGGATATGCTGGCGACCGACCGCGTCATGTTGGCGAGTTTCCACTTCCCGTTCCCCGGCATCGGCTGGATCGAGAAAGGCGCGAGCGGCTACCGCTTCGTGCCGCACAGCTATCAGCTGAATTTATGATCGACGAGGTCAATTCTCGCGGCGCCTGGCGCTGACCGCGATCGACAGCAGTGCGCGCTGCGCGATTGCGTCGGCAAGGTCCGCCCGCTTGCGCGCCTCGAGCGAGGCCTCGGCGAGCTGCTCCATGGCGCGCAACAGCCGCGGCGCCGACGAGGCGCGCAACGCCGCGGCCACGAGGTCCTTTCGGCTGAAGTGAACGGGCGGCGCGCCGCGCTGCATGACCCAGTCGAGCGAATCACCGGCCTCAAGCGCGAGCTTCATCTTGTGAAGGTTGGCGACGTGGCGGAGCGCCGCGGAAATGATCGCACCGGCGGAGGCATCGGCGCGCGCCTTGACGAATTCGCTTTCGACCTCGGCGGTGCGCCCGGCAAAAGCCGCGTCGATGACGCCGTCGATCGCCTGTTCGGAGGCGTCGGAGACGACGGCACGCACATCGGCAAGCTCGACGCGCTCCTTGCCACGCGCGTACAGCGCGAGCTTGCGCAGCTCGTTGCGCGAGGCGAGCCGATCGCCGCCGAGCAGCGCGGCAAGTTCGCTGCGCGCATCGGCATCGAGCGTTAGGCCGGCGTCGCGCATCTCCTCGTCGATCAGAGCGGCGATGGCGCGGGCATTGTCCGGATAGCAGGGCAGCGCCACCGCGGTCTTTGCCTTCTCGATGAGCGCACGCAACGGCGAGGTTTTGCGCAGCTCGCCGGCAGTGACGATGATGCGGCACTCGCTCGACGGCTGCGCCACGACCATCTCCACGGCGGGCGCGATGTTGCGTGTGCCCGCCTTCACCAGCACGGCACGGCGGCCGCCGAACAGCGGCACGGTGTGCGCTTCCTCGACGAGGCGCGAGGGGTTGGCGGCGAGGTCGTCGCCCTCGATGCGCACGAAAGTGAAGGGATCGTCCAAGTCGTCGACGCTGCCCTTGGCCAGCGCCTCGGCGCGCTCGTGCACGAGGCCGGCGTCGGGCCCGTAAAGCAGCATGACGGGCGTGCGCGGATCGGGCTTGGCGATGAAGCCGTCGACGTCGGCTGCCTTGAACGCGGTCATTACGAGCCGGCGACGAAATACGAGGCAAGCCGCGACTTGATGTTGTCGACGATCACCTTGGCGGCGCGGTTTTCCGCGTCACGCAGGCCGCGGGCGCCGGCGAAGCGCTGCTCCTGGCCGGGGATGTTGTAGGAGACGCGCGAGAACGTGGTGGCGTTCACGACCTTCTTGCCGGTGGCGAGATCGGTGAGCGTGTAGGTGGCGTTGATGCCATAGTCCTCGATGTCCGGCCGCGCCGTGTTGATGTCGACGATCACCTGCAGCCGCGTCGAGGTGAGGCGGATTTCAAGTCGGTGCGTCGGCGCCGCCGCCGGGCCGCCGCCGGTGAGTTCGTACATCAACTCGTTGCGGATATCGACGCCGACGCGGGCCAGCGGGCTGCCGTTCGGCGCGTTCGCGGTGGGGATCGGCGCGACCTCGACGCTGGCGAGCCGGTTGTCGAGGCCGGCGCTCGGCACCACGGCCGGGTCGCCGTAAAGCGGCATGAAGCAGCCGGCCGTCAGGCTGGCGAGGCCGATGATGATCGAGACCCTCATCGTCATTCCGGCCGAGCGCAGCGAGAGCCGGAATCCAGACGGTTTCGTCGGTGCCTGCCGCTGGATTCCGGATTCACCCGCTACGCGGGTGCCCCGGAATGACAATGAGCGCCTAAGCGACCACATTGACGATCCTCTGCGGGACGACAATGACCTTTTTCGGGCTCTTGCCGTCGAGGGCCTTTTTTACCGCATCGAGGGCGAGAACGGCAGCCTCGATTGCCTCTTTTCCCGCGTCGCGGGCAACGGTGACGTCGGCGCGCTTCTTGCCGTTGATCTGCACCGGCAGGGTGATGGTGTTTTCCACCAGCAAATCGGGCTCGACCTGCGGCCAGGCCTCGGCGGAAACCAGCGTCTTGTGGCCAAGCGCCGCCCAACATTCCTCCGCAAGATGCGGCATCATCGGGTGGAAGAGGCGCACCAGGATGTCGCCTGATTCGCGCAAGGCCCAGGCGAAATCGGGCGCGGGCGCGGTCTTGGCGTTGCCGATCGCGTCGGAGAGCGCATTGGCGCATTCATAGATGTGGGCAACGCAGCGGTTGAAGCGCAGCCTGTCGATGTCGTCGGAGACAGCGTTGAGCGCCCGGTGCGCGGCCTTGCGCACGGCGAGCGCCTCGTCGCCGAACGCAGCCGGGCGCGCGGACGGGGCCTCGACCCGGGCGATCTCGCCGATCAGCCGCCACAGCCGCTGCACGAAGCGCCAAGCGCCCTGCACGCCTTCCTCGGTCCAGATCACGTCGCGCTCGGGCGGCGAATCCGACAACATGAACCAGCGCGCGGTGTCGGCGCCGTAAGCGGAAATGATGTCGTCGGGGTCGATGGTGTTCTTCTTCGACTTTGACATCTTCTCGATGGAGCCGATTTCCAGCGCTTCGCCGGTCGAAGCGAGAATGGCGCGGCGCTCCTCGCCCATACCCTCGAGCTTGACGTTGGCGGGCTCTATCCAGTCGCCGTTCTTGGCGCGATAGGTTTCGTGCACCACCATGCCTTGCGTGAACAGGCCGGCGAACGGCTCGTCCATATCGATCAAGCCGCACTTGTGCATGCCGCGCGTGTAGAACCGCGAATAGAGCAGGTGCAGGATCGCGTGCTCGATGCCGCCGATGTACTGGTTCACCGGCATCCATGAGTCGGCGATTTTGCGGTCGGTCGGCGCGGTAGCGATCCACGGATCGGTGAAGCGGACGAAGTACCAGGACGAGTCGACGAAAGTGTCCATGGTGTCGGTCTCGCGTGTGGCCTTGCCGCCGCACTGCGGGCAGTTGACGTGCTTCCAGGTCGGATGGCGGTCGAGCGGATTGCCGGGTTTGTCGAACGTCACATCTTCGGGCAGCGTCACCGGCAGATCCTCTTCCGGCACCGGCACGACGCCGCATTTCTCGCAGTGGATGACCGGGATCGGGCAGCCCCAGTAGCGCTGACGCGAGATGCCCCAATCGCGCAGGCGGTAGTTGACCTGGCGCTGCGCGACGGGCGCGCTGTTTGAAGCTTGCGCAGGCGGCTGCGCTCCCTCCCCTTGAAAAGGGGAGGGTCGGGGTGGGGATCGATCATTGCCGCTGATCCCCACCCGGCGGCCATCGGCCGCCGACCTCCCCTTTTCAAGGGGAGGTAAGAAAGTGCTTTCCAGCCGCTTGGCCACTTCCTCTTTGGCCTGCTCGATGCTCATGCCGTCGAGGAAGCGCGAATTGATCATGGTGCCGTCGCCGTCATAGGCGACGTCGGTGATGACGAAGGTTTTCGGATCTTGTCCAGGCGGACAGACGACCGGCGTGTTGCCGAGCCCGTATTTGTTGACGAAGTCGAGGTCGCGCTGGTCGTGCGCGGGGCAGCCGAAAATCGCGCCGGTGCCGTAGTCCATGAGGATGAAGTTCGCCACATAAACAGGCAGCTTCCACGTCGGGTCGAACGGATGCAGCGCCTTGATGCCAGTGTCGAAGCCCAGCTTCTCCGCGGTGTCGATCGCCGCCTGCGAGGTGCCGAGGTGGTGCGCCTGCTCGATGAAGGCGGCGAGCTTGGCGTTCTTCGCCGCCGCCGCCTTGGCCAAAGGATGATCGGGCGAGATCGCCATGAACTTGGCGCCGAACAAGGTGTCGGGGCGCGTGGTGAAGATTTCGAGCTCGGTCTCGCCGGCCGGCGTCGTCGATGGGTCGAGCGCGAAGCGGATCAGCAGGCCTTCGGAACGGCCGATCCAGTTCTTCTGCATCAGCTTCACTTTTTCCGGCCAGCGGTCGAGCGTATCGAGCGCCTCGAGCAGATCCTCGGAATAGTCGGAAATCTTGAACACCCACTGGTAGAGATCGCGCTGCTCGACCAAGGCGCCTGAGCGCCAGCCGCGGCCGTCGATGACCTGCTCGTTCGCCAGCACCGTCTGATCGACCGGGTCCCAGTTCACCTTCCTGTATTCGCGCGCGACGAGGCCCGCGCGCATGAAGTCGAGAAACATCTTCTGCTGGTGTTTGTAGTAGGACGGATCGCAGGTCGCGACCTCGCGCGCCCAGTCGAGCGACAGCCCCATCGACTTGAGCTGCTTCTTCATCGCCGCGATGTTGTCGTAAGTCCACGCCTTGGGGTGCACCTTGCGGTCGATCGCGGCGTTCTCCGCCGGCATGCCGAAGGCGTCCCAGCCCATCGGGTGCAGCACGGCGTTGCCCATGGCGCGCTTGAAGCGCGCCACCACGTCGCCCATGGTGTAGTTGCGCACGTGGCCCATGTGGATGCGCCCCGACGGGTAGGGGAACATCTCCAGCACGTAATATTTCGGCCGCGGGTCGTCGTTCCTGGTGGCGAAGATTTCGCGCTCGTCCCAAACGCGCTGCCAGCGCGCTTCGGCGTCGCGGGCGTTGTAGCGGTCATTTTTTTGGGATTCGGCGGTCATTTGCGGCACTTTTTACGGTGCGCGGAACTGACATGAAAGAGCTTTGGGGGTCAACGGGGCCGGAAAAGTCGCGAGGAACCGCGCTTTGGCAAGCCGGGTTAACCCCGCGTAGGAGGTGCGTGATGGCGCAGGCTCAAGACATCAAGGAACACATGGAAGTGCTCGGCTCCGACGGCCAGCACGTCGGCACGGTCGATTGCATGAAAGGCGAGGACCGCATCGTGCTCACCAAGAGCGATCCCCGGTCCGGCGGCCAGCACCACATCATTCCGCTCGACTGGGTGGAGCACATCGACGCCAAGGTGCATCTCAACAAGTCGAGCAGGGACGCGATGACGCAGTGGCAGGCGGCGGCCTAGCGCTTGCCGAGGACGTGCAACAGGGCCTTAAGCAGGGTCTCGGCCCGATATGGCTTGTCGACAACCGGCGCTTCCGGATATCGCCGTGCCCGCGGATCGTCGCCGCCCATGCCGGTGAGGAAGACGAAGGGGATGCCGCGCCGCTTTAACTCGGCGGGCACAGCCATGCTGTCATCGCTGCCCACGGAGATGTCGAGCACCGCCACCGCAAATGGCGGCTCGTTTTGTAGCGCCGCCAGAGCGTCCGTGACATTGCCGGCGCAAACGACCTGCGCAACGCCGGCGCCCCGCAGCAAGTACTCGATGTCGAGAGCGATCAGCAAATTGTCGTCGAGTACGAGGCAGCGCACATCCCTCAGCGGCGAAGGCGGTTCAACAGCCTGATCCGACAATCGATTAACCCGGTCGCCTGTTTGTCATGTTCCGGACACGGAACTTTTTCACGGCGCCGCGCCTTGTCCTACGGATTGAGTCGCGAGGCATTCAAAAAAGACATAACGGCTCGAATTTAATGATGAGCGGCTGGGGCAGACATGATCATTGGCAATGGGCGGCCAAATGGCCACGTTTATACGCCGTGCGAATTGTGTCCGCTGCGCAAGCGGCCTTGCTTGCGCGAGTTCACTGCGGACGAACTCGCCTTCGTCAAGCAATTCAAAGTCGATGAACTGCATGCCGATTCGGGCGTGAGCTTCCTGCGCCAGGGCACGCGCAGCGAGCATCTCTACACCGTGCTTTCCGGCTGGGCTTTCCGTTACAAGATGCTCGACGACGGGCGCCGGCAGATCCTGAATTACGCGCTGCCCGGCGACATGGTCGGCCTGCAAGGCACGCTGCTGCACGAGATGGAGCACTCGGTCGAGGCGCTCACCAATGTCACGCTTTGCGTTTTCCCGCGCGCGAAATTGTTCGAGCTCTATAATCGATTTCCGTCATTGGCGTTCGACATCACCTGGCTTGCTGCGCGCGAGGAGCAGCTGATCGACGAAAACCTTGTCAGCCTCGGCCGGCGCACCGCGCTCGAGCGCACCGCCTATTTGCTGCTGCATTTGTTCACGCGCGCGGAGGAATCCGGTCTGACGAAAAACAAGTCAATCCAATTCCCGTTTACGCAGCAGCATCTCGCCGACACATTGGGAATGTCGCTGGTCCACACCAATAAGACACTGCGGCGGCTGATGCTCACCAACGCCGTGCGCTGGAAGGATCGCGTTTTTGAGCTTACCGATCGCGCGGCGCTTGCCGGCATCGCCGGCTCCGAGGCCACCGCGCCCAGGCCGCGGCCGTTCATTTGATTTGGCGGCACAGGCGGGCTTGCGATATAGCGTGCCGGCATGGAAGCGGCGACGACCACGGGACTGGAACACGTCCGCGCCGAAATCGCCCGCGCGGCGCGCGACGCCGGACGCGATCCGGCCGCGGTAACGTTGGTCGCCGTCTCCAAGACGTTCGGCGCCGACGCGATCGAACCGGTGATCGCCGCCGGCCAGCGCGTGTTCGGCGAGAACCGCGTGCAGGAGGCCAAAGCAAAATGGCCGCCGCTGATGGTGAAGCATCCCGGGCTGTCGCTGCATCTGATCGGGCCGCTGCAATCCAATAAGGCGAAGGAGGCGGTAGCGCTGTTCGACGCTATCCACTCGGTCGACCGGCCGAGCCTGTGCGAGGCGCTGGCCAGGGAAATCAGCAAGCAGTCGCGCAACCCGTTGCTGTTTGTCGAGATCAATACCGGCGCCGAGCCGCAGAAGGCGGGCGTGCTGCCGCAGGATGCCGACGCGTTCTTGCGCGACTGCCGAGACAATTACGCGCTGACCGTTTCCGGTCTGATGTGCATCCCGCCGCTCGACGAACCGCCAGCCCCGCATTTCGCGCTCACCGCCAAGATCGCCAAGCGCAATGGCCTGTCGCTGTTGTCGATGGGCATGAGCGCAGATTTTGTGACCGCGATCGAGCTTGGCGCCACCCACGTGCGCGTCGGCAGCGCCATTTTCGGAGAGCGCGCGTAAGCCGGCGATGCCGGCATGTCGGCGCTCATCGACCTCGTGGGCCGAAAGTGACCGCTATTTGAAGCGCGAGGGGTAGCCCGGCGCACCGGGCGCTGCCGGCGGCGAATTCGACGGCGGGTAGGGACTGCCGCCTTCGAGCGGCTTGCGCAGCACGCTGGGACGTGCCGGCGGCACCGGCGGCAGGCGATGCTGCGGCGCGAGCTTCGGCGCGACCCGCGGCGGCGGCGGCAACGGTGATTTTGCTGCAGGCATCGGCGTCATCGGCGCCGCAGAAGGTTGCAAGGCCGGCGCATCGAGCGGTGAGACGTAGTCCTCGTCGTCGCTGACGCGATGGCTCATGGTGGCGCTGCGCCAGCGCTCGATCACGCCCGAGATCAGATCGCGGGAAACGCTGGTGCCGGCGTCGGAGCGGGTGCTGCCGGCGGCTTCGCTGTTCGGGCGAATGTTCTCGGGAATTTCGGAAAAGCGCATGCGCGTCGGCACGGCGACGCCGGGGCCGAAGGTGAACACCTCGCGCACGCCAAGCGAGGGGATGAACGACAGCAGGTTTTCCGCGGCGTCCGACACCGCCGAGCGGATCAGCGCCTGGTCGCTCTCGTTCGACAACCGCATGCAGAACAGGGTCGAACATTGCGAAATGATGGTGGGGTCGATTTCCGCCGGCCGCTGTGTCACCAGTCCGAGGAACACGCCGTATTTGCGGCCTTCCTTGGCGATGCGCGAGAGCGCGCGGCGCGTCGGTCCGAAGCCGATCTTCTTGTCGGCCGGCGCATAACGGTGCGCTTCCTCGCAGACGAACAGCAGCGGTGCAACGCCGTCCGACCACAGGCCGAAGTCGAAGGCCATGCGGCAGAGCACGGAGACGACCGAGTCGATCACTTCAGCGGGGAAGCCGGCGAGCTGCATGATGGTCATCGGCTTGCCGTTCGGCGGCAGCCGGAACAGGCCGCCGAGGATTTCCGCCATGGTGTCGCCGCCGATATTGGCGTTCTCGAACATGAACGCGTAACGCGGGTGATTGCGGAAGGTCTGGATGCGCGTCATCAGACGATGAATGGTGACGCGCTGTCCGCGCGCGTCGAGCTTGCCCATGCGTTCGTCGAGCAGGTTGATGAGGTCCTCAACGCGGTAGGGCACCGGCGTGTCGGCGGTGAAGCCGGCGTCGCGCGGATCCTTGCGCTTGGCGAGCGTCGAGCGTTCGTTATTGCCGCCGGCGCGATATTGCAGGTAGGCGGCTTTGGCGAGCGGGATGACGTCGGAAAGGATTTCGACTTCTTCCTCGACGCCGGGACGGCCGCCGAAGAAGGCGTCGATAATCTCCTCAAAATTGAACAGCCAGAACGGCAGGCGCAGGTTGCGCGGGGTCATCACCTGCGCCTTGTCGCCGAAGCAGCGAGCGTATTCGTTGTGGGGGTCGACCAGGAAGATGCGCAGGTTCGGCCGCGCCTCAAGAATCTTCTGCAGGACGATGGCGACGCCACTCGACTTGCCGACGCCGGTGGCGCCGAGAACGGCGAAATGCCGGCTCACCAGGTTGTCGATATCGACGTGGACGGCGATGGCGGTGTTCTGCTGCAGATCGCCGATATGCGCATGATCGGCGTCGGCGCCGCTGTAAACCAGCCGTAATTCGCGCTCGCCGAGCAGCGTGGCGTTGTCGCCGATGCTCGGATATTCGGCAACGCCGCGCTGGAATCGGCCGGCATTGGGCCCGCTGAGGCGAATATCGCCGACGAGATCGAGCTTGGCGGTCTTGCGAAATGCGCCGCTCGTTCCCGCCGATTCGCCGATCTCGGTGACCATGCCGACGACCAGCGTCGGTCCGGTGACGACGCCGACGAATTTGCCGACCGTCGGCTTTTCGCCGCCCTGCATGCGCGCGGAAAGCTCGATGGTGACTTGCGAGCCGGTGACCAAAATCACGCGGCCGAGGATTTCGTTGGCGGCAGGCGCCGCACTTTGCGAATCGCGCGCGACAGCAGTGTCCATCTTCGCCCCGTTTATTCGGCTTTATGGGCGGCCGCCACAATGCGGCGCCATCGGCAAAATTACCACGCAGCGGTTCGGCTTGGATTAATGCAGCGGCACCGCCCATCGCGCCGCGAATCTATACTTAACCAAAGGTATCGCGTCGCGCCGGTAACGCTTAGTCAACCATGATGCGCGTGCGCGGGCTTAAGCGTGCGAGCAGCCGGCGCAGCGCGCCGATTTCAAGCGCGACGCAGCCGGCGGTCGGCGCAAAGCCAGGCCGCGCCACATGAATAAAGACGGCGCTGCCGCGGCCGGCGATACGGGGGCGCGTGTTGTGGTCGATCTCGACGATGAAATCGTAAAGGTCGTCCTGCCGCTTGAGGCGGTCGGCGTTCGAACGCGGCGGCAGGCGCACCGGCCGGTTGTAGTGACGGTCGCGCGGATCCTCGCACCAGCCATCCTCGGCGCGGATGCGGCGCACCGGCAACAGCGTGCGCGGCCGCGGATGGCGGTCGGCGCGCCACCATAGCCGCTTCAAGCGAAACAGGCCGCGCGGCGTGGCGCCGTCGCCTTCGCGCTTGTTGGCCTTGGTGCCGCCGCGGCCGAGCGCGACCGGCAGCGCCGACAGTGCGGCGCACAGCACGCCGCGCCAACGCTGCGCCGGCTTGCGCCGCACGATGAGGAGGCGCAGCGACGTTTGGCGCGGCTGCCGTGCGCTGGAAAGTCTCGTTTTCACGCCTAAATACCGGATGCTCTTGCTCTTTTACCTCTGAATGCTCTACTTCGCACCGACGCCCGGGCCATTCAAGCGATGCCGAACAAGCGGACGATCCTGATCGTGGACGACGACGCCGAGCTGCGCGAGGCGCTGGTCGAGCAATTATCGCTTTACGACGAATTCGAAGCGAGCGCCGTCGACAGCGGTACCAAGGGCGTGCAGGGGGCCAAGAACGGCCAGGTCGATCTCGTCATCATGGACGTCGGTCTTCCCGACGTCGACGGGCGCGAGGCCGTGCGCATATTGCGCAAGAACGGCTTCAAGGCGCCGATCATCATGCTGACCGGGCACGACACCGACTCGGACACGATCCTTGGGCTCGAATCCGGCGCCAACGATTACATCACCAAGCCGTTCCGCTTCGCGGTCCTGCTGGCGCGCATCCGCGCCCAGTTGCGCCAGCACGAGGCGAGCGAAGACGCGGTATTCGCCATCGGACCCTACACGTTCCGCCCGAGCTCCAAGGTGCTGCTCAATCCCAAGGGCGGCAAGGTGCGCCTGACCGAAAAGGAAACCGCAATCCTGCGCTATCTCTATCGCGCCGGGCAGAAGCCGGTGTCGCGCGAGCAGCTCTTGCAGGAAGTGTGGGGTTACAATTCCGGCGTCACCACGCACACGCTGGAGACGCACATCTACCGGCTGCGGCAGAAGGTGGAAAAGGATGCTGCGGCGCCGGCGATCCTGGTGACCGAAGCCGGCGGCTACAAGCTGGTGCCGTGAGTTTGCGGCTTTCAACCATTCTCCGCTCATTCCCGCGCAAGCGGGAATCCAGCCTGCAATTCGACGGTGCCTACATGTTTGCTCCGGATCCCCGCTTTCGCGGGGACGAGCGGAGTGTGTGATGTCCCTCGAAGATGACATCGCCTTCTTCGAACGGGTGCCCACGCTCGCCGTGCTTGGCAAAAATGCGCTGCGCGTGCTGGCAATCGGCGCGGAGACCCGCAGCCTGCCGAGCGGCGCGGTGCTGTTCTATGCCGGCGAGCTCGCCGACGCCGGCTATGTGGTGCAGCAAGGCTCGATCCTGCTCGAGCCCGGCACGCCGACGGAGGGGCGGGAAATGACCGCCGGGCCCGGCACGCTGATCGGCGAATTAGCCCTGCTCACCGATATGGTGGCGCCGGCGACGGCGATCGCCAAAGAGCCGACCACCGTGATCCGCATTTCGCGCGGCCTGTTCCGCAAGATGCTCGAAGGCTTTCCAGCGGCGGCGAAGAAGCTGCGCGACATGATGGCCGGGCGCCTCGACGAATGGAATTCGGAGCTGGAAACCGTCAAGGCGGCGCTCAACAACGCCAATAGAGAAAAATGAACGGCGCTGCGCCGTCTTCTCAGACTTCGAGAGTCGCCGTCACCGGCACGTGGTCGGAAGGCCGCGCCGCGCCGCGGTAGTGCTTGGCGATATCGATCGCCGAGACGCGATCGGCGAGCGCCTCGGAGGCCCAGATGTGATCGAGCCGGCGGCCGCGATCGGAAGCCTTCCAGTTGTCCATCGCCCGGTAGCTCCACCAGGTGAAGATCTTTTCCGGCTCGGGGGTGAGCACGCGCATGGTGTCGACCCAGCCGCCGGCGCTCCGCGCGAGGTTGAGCTTCTCGCATTCGACCGGCGTGTGCGAAACCACCTTGATCATTTGCTTGTGACTCCAGACGTCGTGCTCGAGCGGCGCCACGTTGAGGTCGCCGAGCAAAATGGCGCGCCGGTCTCTGCCCGGCCGTAACGCCAGATGATCGCGCATTTCGTCGAGGAACGAGAGCTTGTGCTCGAATTTCGGATTGATCTGCGGGTCGGGCTCGTCGCCGCCGGCCGGCACATAGAAATTATGCAAGCTGATCGCGTCCTTGAGGCCGGCACGCTCGCCGAGCACGACCGAGATATGCCGGCAATCGGCTTTGCCGCAGAATTCCTGAACGTCCCTCGATTCAAACGGCCGGCGCGAAAGCACGGCAACGCCGTGATAGCCCTTCTGTCCGTTGATCGCGGCGTGTTCGTAGCCAAGCTTGGCAAAGCGCTTGAGCGGGAAGGCGTCGTCCGGGCATTTGGTTTCCTGCAGGCAGAGCACGTCGGGCTGGACGCTGCGCAGGAAGCGGGCGACGAGATTGATGCGCAGCCGCACCGAGTTGATGTTCCAGGTGGTGATTTTCAGGGGCATTGCCGGCAATTTATGACACGGTGTGCACGGTTGCCATGGTCATGGCCGGGCTTGTCCCGGCCATCCACGCCTTATCGGTTACGTGCCCGGAAGCCGTGGATGCCCGGCGCAGGGCCGGGCATAACGAATTCAGAGTCCGCGGCTGCGAAAAGTCAATTGTGATACTTCGTGTAGTCGATCCTGAACATGCTGGGGTCGGGCCGCTTGGTGGAATCGAGATCGTAGACCGCGATCGTTGTGTCGTAGCCCTGCGGATCCGTCACCGTCCACTGCTTGAGCTGCATGTCCTTGGCGCTGAACATGATCATCAGCCGGCTGGTGCCGACGATGCCGTTCTTTTCCTCGAGCACCACGGTGACGAAGACATCGTCGACATAGACCGAGAGCAGATGCGTGTCCTTCATCAGGTCGACATGGTCGGCGAGCAGGAAGCGCAGCGGCGTCTCCGACAGCGGATAGATGTCCTGCGTGGCGAGGCGCCGGTCGCGCACCACCAGGGTCTGCCCGTCGGCGATCACTTCGGTCGGATTGGGGTCGTCATATTCGAAGCGCACGCGCCCGGGCTTGGAGATGTAGAAGTCGCCCTGCGAGCGTCGGCCGTCGGGGCCGACCTGAACGAAGCGGCCGGACAGCACCTGCATATTGGAAAGATAATTGTTGACGCGATCGATCAATGCACGCTGATCCGATGTCAGCGCGCCCGAAGGGTTGGTCTTGCCGAGGAGCTCGGCAAAGGGATTGGTGATCGGCGTCGGCGGCCCAGGCGCCTGCGCGCGGGCGCGCAGCGCCGATGTCGCCAACGGAGGTTTCGAGGGCAGCGTCACGGCGCCGGTCGATTTCGGCGTGATGCGCTGGAACAACGGGCGTGGAGTCGGCAGCGGCACCTGCGCCGCGACCGGCGCGGCCAGCGCGCAAGCGATCAATGCGGCAAAGGCCGTTGTCGCCCCGCTCAACGCCTTTCGTGCCATCGCGATCTCCGCTCTGACGCCCCGATCGGGGTCGTAGGGCCCGGCTGTGGCTATTTCGCGACGCGATCATGCGCTGATTCGTCGCGAAGCGCGATCAATTCTGGCGTCATCGCGGGACGCGTCGCTTCGCGGCGCCCGGAGATAACCGCTCGGCAATAATCAACCGCGGTCGTCGGCCGGGAATTCAGGAATCAGAATTTCGCGTTTGCCGGCATGGTTGGGCTGGCCGACGATGCCTTCCTGCTCCATGCGCTCCATGATGGTGGCGGCGCGGTTGTAGCCGATCTGCAGCCGGCGCTGGATGTAGGAGGTCGAGGCCTTGCGGTCGCGCTTCACGACGGCGATCGCCTGCTGATAGAGGTCGCCGCCTTCGGCGAGGCCCATGCCGGTCGCGTCGAACACCGCGCCACCCTCGTCTTCATCGTCGCCGCCGGCGGTGACTTCCTCGAGATATTCGGGGATGCCTTGCGACTTGAGATGACGCACGACCTTCTCGACCTCGTCGTCGGAGACGAAGGGCCCGTGCACGCGGCTGATGCGGCCGCCGCCGGCCATGTAAAGCATGTCGCCTTGGCCGAGCAGTTGCTCGGCGCCCTGCTCGCCCAGGATGGTGCGGCTGTCGATCTTCGAGGTGACCTGGAAGGAGATGCGGGTCGGGAAGTTCGCCTTGATGGTGCCGGTGATGACGTCGACCGAGGGGCGCTGCGTCGCCAGGATGACGTGGATGCCGGCGGCGCGCGCCATTTGCGCGAGGCGCTGGATGGCGCCTTCGATGTCCTTGCCGGCCACCATCATCAGGTCGGCCATCTCGTCGACGATGACGACGAGGAACGGCAACGGCTCGAGCTCGAGCTCCTCCTTCTCATAGATCGCCTCGCCGGTTTCCTTGTCGTAGCCGGTGTGCACGGTGCGCGTTAAGCGCTCGCCCTTCTGCTTTGCTTCCGCGACGCGTGCGTTGTAGCCCTCGATGTTGCGCACGCCGAGCTTCGACATTTTCTTGTAGCGCTCTTCCATCTCGCGCACCGCCCACTTGAGCGCGACGACCGCCTTCTTCGGATCGGTGACGACGGGCGTGAGCAGGTGCGGGATGCCGTCATAGACGGAGAGCTCGAGCATCTTCGGATCGACCATGATCAGCCGGCACTGGTCGGGCGTCAGCCGATAGACCAGCGACAGGATCATGGTGTTGATGGCGACCGACTTGCCCGAGCCGGTCGTGCCGGCGATCAAGAGATGCGGCATGCGCGAGAGGTCGACGATGACGCTTTCGCCGCCGATGGTCTTGCCGAGGCAGAGCGGCAGTTTCGCCGCGGTGCCGTTGTATTCGCCGCCGGCGAGCAGCTCGCGCAGGTAGACCTTCTCGCGCGTCGGGTTGGGCAATTCGATGCCGATGGCGTTGCGCCCGGAGACCACGGCGACGCGCGCCGACACCGCGCTCATCGAGCGGGCGATGTCGTCGGCAAGGCCGATGACGCGCGATGACTTGATGCCGGGGGCGGGCTCGAGCTCGTAGAGCGTGACCACGGGGCCGGGCCGCGCATTGATGATCTCGCCGCGCACGCCGAAATCGCCGAGCACGCTTTCCAGCGCGACGGCGTTGGCGTCGATGATGTCCTTGGACAGCGTGGTGCGCTCGGAGGCGCGCGGCGCGGCGAGGAGATTGAGCGACGGCAGTTCGTAGCCGCTGCTTGCGCGACGCAGGCGCGGAACGGCGCGGCGGCGCGGCGCGGCTTGCGGCGTGTCGGCGAGGTCTTCATCCTCGGCGTAATCGATCGAAGGCGCCGGCACGCGCGGCGCGCTGTCGAAGCGCGGCTCGAAGCGGCCGTCCGGCAGCGGCCGCGCCGCGAACCGCGGCGGCCGTGGCTGACGGCGGAACACGCGGACAAGGCGCGCTTTGCAGCTCAACAGCGCGTGGGTGAGCAGACCGAGCCAGGCGGAGGCGCCGTCGCTGTCGTCCTCGCCTTCGCTGTCCCGTTCGTCGTCTCTGACTCTGACGGCCGGCGCGCGTCTGAAGCCGGCGGCCAGCACCAGCACGACGACGGTCGCGAGGCCGAGCAGCGCCGAGGCGATGACGAGATGCAGGCCGGCGAGCGGCGCCCGCGTCAGCATCGCCGGCAGCCGCAGCGCGGCGTCGCCGACGACGCCGCCGAGGCCGGTCGGCAGCGGCCAGGAGCCGATGCGCGGCAGTGTCGAGGCGAAGCCTGCGGCAAACAATGCGGCAAGGATCCAGAGCAGGCTGCGCCATTTTTCGCCGAGCGGCCGGTGCGACAACAGCCGCCAGCCGGTGAGCGCCTCGGGCAGCAGCAGCAGCACGCTGGCCAAGCCCAGCAGTTGCATGGCGAGGTCGGCGAAGATCGCGCCGGGGAAGCCGAGCAGATTGCGCACGGCGCCATGCGTCGCGTGACTGAGCGAGGGATCCTGCACCGACCAGGTGGCCAAGGCGACGGCGCCGAGCAGCGCGAGGATAATGAGCGCAAGACCGGCAAGCTCGCTCAGCCGCCGCCGCATGATCTCGCGGAAATGCTCGGAGATGAAGGCGACGACGTCGAGGCTGCGGTCGATGGTGGGCATGCGGATCAAGCCTGCGGGGTGCCTTGAGGCCCGCGGGTGGCGGCTCCGCACAATAGGAACGCCGGGGTTAAGACCCGATTAACCATCGGCGGCCGCCGCGGCCTGCAGCGCAACGATAATAATAAGAGAGGCCCCGGTCCCTGTTTAAGGACCGGGGCCTCAACGGAAGGGGACAGTGCCGGGTTCCGCCCCTACCGCTAGCTTATTGGACGGCTTCGCCGTGCAGGGCGAGGTCGAGACCCTCGCGCTCCACTTCGTCCTTGACGCGCAGACCGATGATCGCGTCGATGATCTTCAGGATGATCAGCGAGACGATGGCGTCGTAGACGATGACGATGACGATGCCCTTGACCTGGTTGATCATCTGGGCGGCATTGCCCTCGATCAGGCCGGCGGTGCCGCCGTATTCCTGGATCGCGAACACGCCGGTGAGCAACGCGCCGGCGATGCCGCCGACCGCGTGCACGCCGAAGCAATCGAGCGCGTCGTCGATGCCGTGCATGTGCTTGAGGCCGGTGACGCCCCAGTAGCAGAATACGCCGGCGGCGACGCCGATCACCATCGAACCGATGGGGCCGACGAAGCCCGAGGCCGGGGTGATGGCGACGAGGCCGGCGACCGCACCCGAGCAGATGCCGATCACGGTCGGCTTGCCGCGGTGCGCCCATTCCACCAGCATCCAGGTGAAGGCGGCGACGGCCGTGGCGATCTGCGTCACGGTCATGGCCATGCCCGCCTGCATGCCGGCGCTGACGGCGGAGCCGGCGTTAAAGCCGAACCAGCCGACCCACAGCAGCGCGGCGCCGATGAAGGTGAGCACCATATTGTGCGGCGGCCCCATGTCCTTGCGCTTGCCGAGGACGATCGCGCACATCAGGCCGGCGACGCCTGCGTTGATGTGCACCACGGTGCCGCCGGCGAAGTCGAGCACCTTGAACCAGGCGTCGTTGTTGCCGTTCGACATGAAGCCGTCGGCGCCCCAGACCCAGTGCGCGATCGGCGCGTAGACGAGGATCGCCCACAGCCCCATGAACCAGAGCATGGCGGAGAATTTCATGCGCTCGGCGAAGGCGCCGGCGATCAGCGCCGGCGTGATGATGGCGAACGTCATCTGGAAGCACATGTAGACCGTTTCCGGAATCGTCACCGCCAGGGGGTTCGGCGTGCCGATGCCGGTCGAGATGTCGCTCAAGATACCTTGCAGGAACACGCGACTGAGTCCGCCGATGAACGGCGAGCCGGTGGTGAAGGCGAGGCTGTAGGTCAAGATCGCGTAGACGATGGTGACGAGGCAGGTGACGGCAAAGCTCGTCATCACCGTGTCGCCGACGTTCTTCTTGCGCACCATGCCGCCGTAGAACAGGCCGAGGCCGGGAATGGTCATCATCAGCACGAGGGCGACCGAGGTGAGCATCCACGCGGTATCGCCCGAATTCGGCGTGCACTTCTCGAGCACGGCCTTCTTCGGATCGGGATCATTGGCGCAAGCCGGCGGCGGCGGCGGCGGTGCAGCCGGAGCGGCCGCGGCGGGCGCTGCACCGGGGGCCGGGGTCTGCGCGTATGAGCTCGAAGTCATGCTCAGACACAAAATGAATGTGAGCAGAACCCCGAAAGCGAGAGCGAGAAGTCCCGCACGGGAGGGTTTCTTCAACGTCATGGTCTTACTCCTGTCCGTATTGTTTGGCTGCGGGTGGCTAGAGAGCGGCCGCATCGGTTTCACCGGTGCGGATGCGAACCGCGTTATCGAGCGAGACGACGAAAATCTTGCCGTCACCGATCTGACCGGTTTTGGCGGCGCCGCTGATGGCGCCGATGATCTTGTCGACCTGGTTGCTGGCGACCGCGACCTCGATCTTGATCTTGGGAAGAAAGCTCACCGCATATTCGGCGCCACGGTAGATTTCCGTGTGCCCTTTTTGACGCCCGTAGCCTTTGACCTCGGTTACGGTCATGCCTGACACCCCGATGGAGGTCAGAGCGTCACGGACCTCGTCGAGCTTGAAAGGTTTGATGATGGCCATGACGATTTTCATGGATTCGATCCCCGCTTTGGCCCGGTTGTGATTCTCACGCAGTGCGGGCGCGTTCACTGAACGGCGACTGCGAAATAGGCTCCGCCGCCGCCGCCGGGGAACTGAGAATCAAACCCCGTGCCAGTTTGCTGACACAAGGGGTAGCCGACTGATTAACCTACTGAAATTCCACCAGGCCGCGGCCTGCCTGCGCGGTCTCAGGGTGCGCCGCCCGGATTCAAGGCCGGCGGCAAAAATTCCTGCTCAAAAATTAGTCACCCACCGCGCCGGACTGGCAGCGGCCGTTCGGTCGATAAATCCCGCTATTGCAGCGCTTCGCCGTGCTGGCTGACGTCGAGGCCCATGACTCATCTTCTCTTTTGGCGCGCAGCGGCACCAGCAGCGCGATGACCTTGAGGATGACGACGGTCATCACCCCCGACCACAGCGCGGTGGCGACGACGCCATAGGGCTGCGCCAGCAGTTGCGCGAAGGTCATCGGGTAGAGCATGAACAGGCTTTCGGGAATTGTCGCCGCGAACGGTGAAACCGAATCGGCGGTCATGCCGTCAAGAAAGAGTCGGCCGAGCAAGCCGATGAATGCGCCGTCTCCGGTAAAAGTGAGGCGGTCCGGTTTAAAGCGCGGCGACGTCGGTTTCGCCGGTGCGAATGCGCATCGCCTGGTCGAGCGGCAACACGAAAATCTTGCCGTCGCCAATCTGGCCGGTCTTGGCCGCCGCCGCGATGGCGTCGACGGCCGAGTCGGCCTGCTCCTGGCTAACCGCCACCTCGACGCGCAGCTTGGGCAGAAAATGCACGGCGTATTCGGCGCCGCGATAGATTTCCATGTGCCCCTTCTGCCGGCCGTAACCCTTCACCTCGGTGACAGTCATGCCGTGCACGCCGATGCCCGTAAGGGCGACCCGCACCTCGTCGAGCTTGAAAGGCTTGATGACGGCGATAACGAGTTTCATGGCGTTCCCCGGCGGCGCGAAATCTTGTGCTCAAATTATCGTCGAAGCGCCTAAAATTTAAGCGCGATTATGGACGCGCCCACAGGCAATTGGCGGACGGCAGGATGAAAGCCAACGCGCTCGCGACGGCTGGCTATCCGCGGCGCTCGCGCACCAGCCCTTCCTGCGCCACCGACGCCACCAGAGTGCCGTCGCGGGTGAAGATGAGGCCGCGAGAGAAACCGCGCGAGCCATGCAGGTTGGGAGAGTCCTGTGCGTACAGCAGCCAGTCGTCGGCACGGAACGGGCGATGCAGCCACAGCGCGTGATCGAGGCTTGCCGCCATGAACTCCTTCTCGAACAAGGTGCGGCCGTGCGGCGCCAGTGCGGCATCGAGCAGCGTCATGTCGGAGGCATAGGCAAGCACGCATTGATGGATGGCGAGATCATCGGGCAGGCGCCCGGTGGCGCGGATCCAGACATGGAAGCGGCCTTCCGACACCTTCTTGCCGCCGTAGCGTTCGAACTCGACGGGACGCAATTCGATCGGCCGCTCGCGCTCGTAATAGCGGCGCACCGGGTCCGGCATGGTGGGCAGCAGCTTCTTGCGCATGTCCATCTCATTCGGCAGCTCTTCGGGCGCCGGCACCTTCGGCATCTTTGCCTGGTGGTCGAGCCCGGGCTCGTCGTTGTGGAAGGAGACCAGCATGGAGAAGATCGGATGCCCGTGCTGGCGCGCGGTGACGCGGCGCGTGGTGAAGCTCTTGCCGTCGCGGATGCGGTCGACGTCGTAGATGATCGGCACCTTGGGGTCGCCGGGCAGCAGGAAATAGGCGTGCATGGAGTGCGGCACGCGGCCCTCGACCGTGCGCACCGCGGCGACCAGCGCCTGGCCGATCACCTGGCCGCCATAGACGCGCTGCCAGCCTGATTGCGGCGAACGGCCGCGGAACAGGTTCACCTCCAGCGGTTCGAGGTCGAGAATATCGAGCAGATCCTGGACGGCGGACATGGAGGGACGCGCGTTATAGGTCAAACGACCGCCCAACCTGCTATGCTGGCGCGGGATTTACAAGGAAGCCGAGATGGCAAAAGCGCACAAGACCGATGTGCTGATCGGCGGGGCCGGGTTTGCCGGCCTCGCGCTTGCCATCGCCCTGCGCCAAGCGCTGGGGGAAAGGTTCGCGGTCACGGTCGCCGATCCGGCGCTTGGCGCGGCGAAATCGAACGACCTGCGCGCCTCCGCCATCGCCGCGGCGGCGCGGCGGCTGTTCGAGGCGATCGAGGTCTGGGAGGCGGTCGCGGGCGAGGCGCAAGCCATCCTCGACATGGTGGTGACCGATTCCAAGCTCGACGATGCGATGCGCCCGAAACTGCTCACCTTCGGCGGCGAGGTCGAGGAGGGCGAGCCCTTCGCCCACATGATCGAGAACCGGCATCTGGTCGATGCGCTGGTGGCGAAGGCAAAAGATATCGGCGTTGAGCTTAAGGCCACCACGGTCAAGAGCTTTACCCAAGCGCCGCGTGCGATCGATGTTGTGCTCGGCGACGGCGAGACGATTTCGGCGCGGCTTTTGGTCGGCGCCGATGGCGCGCACTCGCGCATCCGCGAGCGGGCTGGCATCGCCATCAACGGCTGGGAGTACGATCAGGCGGCGATCGTCACCACGGTCGCGCACGAACGCGATCACGACGGCCGCGCCGAGGAGCATTTTTTGCCCGCCGGGCCGTTCGCCATTCTGCCGCTCACGGGAAAACGCTGCTCCATCGTCTGGACGGAGGAAAAGCGCGAGGCCGAGCGCATCGTGGCGCTGCCCGACGCCGAATTCCACGACGAGCTGGGAAAGCGCTTCGGGTTGAAGCTCGGCGACATCGAGGTCGTCGGCCCGCGCCGCGCCTTTCCGCTCGGCCTGTTCACCGCGCGCTCGTTCATCGCGGCACGCGTCGCGCTCATCGGCGACGCCGCGCACATCATTCATCCGATCGCCGGGCAGGGACTGAACATGGGCCTGCGCGATGTCGCCGCGCTCGCCGAAGCGGTTGCCGACGCGGCGCGGCTCGGTCTCGACATCGGCGGCGACGACGTGCTCGAGCGCTACCAGCGCTGGCGGCGCTTCGACACCATGACGATGAGCGTCGCCACCGACAGCCTCAACCGCCTGTTCTCCAACCGCTCGGACGCGCTGCGGCTTTTCCGCGACATCGGCCTCGGTCTGGTCGAGCGCGCGCCCGCGCTCAAGCGCATGTTCATCCGCGAAGCCGCCGGATTTACCGGCGAGGTGCCGAAGCTGCTGCGCGGCGAGGCGCTTTAATCCCTCCCCCACAGGGGGAGGGTGGCCGCGAGCAAAGCGAGCGGACGGGTGGGGATCGACGCTTGCGCACACCCCACCCCGGACGCTTCGCGCCGGACCCTCCCCTTTCAGGGGAGGGATAAGCTCAGCTCAACGGCACGGCGCCGACGTGATCCTTGAACGCCTTGCGCGATGAGATCGCGGCGTACCAGCGGTCGAGGTTCGGCGTCGGCGGGCGGCCGGGCACAAGCTGCACGTAGCGGTAACACATGATGCCCACCGGAATGTCGCCGTAGGAGAATGACGGGCCGGCGACGAATTGCGTCTTGCCGAGCTGGGCGTCGAGAATCTTCATGCAGTCGGTGGTTTTCTCCTGCGACGTCTTGATCGCAGCCATGTCGCGTTTTTCCGGCGGCGTGCGGATCAAGCCCCAGAAAGCATGGAAGATCGCCGGCCCGACAACGGAGAGCTGCCAGTCCATCCATTGGCTCGCCAGCGCGCGCTGCTTCGCATCCTTGGGCTCGAGCACGCCGGCCTTGTCATGCTTGCCGGCGAGATAGCGGCAGATGGAATTCGATTCCCACAGCAGGAAGCCGTCTTCCTCTTCCAGCGTCGGCACCAGGCCGTTCGGGTTCATCGCCAGGTATTGCGGCTCCTTGTTCTTGCCGAAGGCGCCGCCGACGTCGATGCGCTGGCATTCGAGGCCGAGCTCGCCGACCGCCCACATCGCCTTCTGCACATTGGATGAGGTGTTGCGCCCCCAGATTTTGATCATGGCCTGTCTCTCCCTGCTTGCTGACGCGCCTTTTGTATTCCGTCATGGCCGGGCTTGTCCCGGCCATCCACGTCTTGGCTGCATTGCGCTTGGGTTAAAGATGTGGATGCCGGCCACAAGGTTTATGCTCGGGCCGGCGACGCCGGACCCGAGTGCCGGCATGACGCGGAAATGCGGTGCCCGCCTCTAATCCAGCTTCCTCGCCTCCTCCGGCAGCATGATGGGGATCCCGTCGCGGATGGGGTAGGCGAGCTTGGCCTTGCGCGAGATCAGCTCCTGGTTGGCGGCGTCATATTCCAGCGGTCCCTTGGTCAGCGGGCAGACCAGGATTTCCAGAAGCTTGGGATCGACGGACCTGGCGGGGCGGTTGGTTGGGGTGGTGGTGGACATGGTTGCTTCCTTCGTCATGCCCGGCACTCGGGTCCGGCTTCGCCGGCCCGAGCATAAACCGTGTGCGGGCATCCGCGCCTTTGGATACAGAGTATAGCCGTGAATGGCCGGGACAAGTACCACGGCCGGCCCGGCCTTTGGCCGGTCCCGGTTGCCCGGCCATGACGGCTTTCTACTGCAGCTTCGGATCGCCCTCGGTGTTCTTCTTGGCGAGCTCGATTTCGGTGATGGCGATGAGCACCTCGGCGCGGGTTTTCAGGTCCGGCGCTTCGAGCAGCGCCTGCTTCTCCGCCGGCCCGTAGGGCGACATCATGGCGAGCGCGTTGACCAGCGCCTCGTTCGGCGCCTTGTCGATGCCTTCCCAGTCGGCCTTGAGGTTGTTGGCTTTGAGGAAGTCGCCGAGCGCGCGCAGCAGCGCGTTGCGGTCGACCGCACTCTCGCCCTTGCGGGCGACAAAATCGTCGGCGAAGGGCGCGTAAGTGACGCGGCACTGGCGGTAGGCGGTGTTCGCCGGCAATTCCTCGACCACGCGGAAGCGGGAAACGCCGGTCAATTCGATGAGGTAGCGGCCGTCGCCGCTCTCGGAAAGCTGCGTGATGCGGCCGACGCAGCCGACGGTGAACAGGCGCGGCTTCGCCGGCGAGCCTGAATGCACGGCATCGGGCTGGATCATGCCGACAAGGCGGTGACCGTCGCGCAAGCTGTCGTCGATCAAGGCGAGGTAGCGCGGCTCGAAGATGTTGAGCGGCATCTGCCCGCGCGGCAGCAGCAGCGCGCCCGGCAGCGGAAAAACCGGGATGATTTCCGGCAGATCGGCCGGTCCGCGGTACTGGGCGTTCATCGGCATGGCGCTTCACTCCACACCATCACGTCGTCATGCCCCGCGAAAGCGGGGCATCCGGTAACCACCGGAATTCGTTTGTTGGCACGACCGAGCTTCATCATCAGCACGGCGGTTACTGGATCGTCCGCGTTCGCGGACGATGACGTCGGGGGACTACGAAAACAAAATCGACGACAGCCGCTTGCGGCCTTCGACGGTGGCTTCGTCCGTCGGCCCCCACGCCTCGAAGAACTGCACCAGCTGCTTGCGCGCGCCATCCTCGTTCCATTTGCGGTCCTTGCGCACGATCTCGATCAGGTGGTTGACGGCGTCGCCGCGCTTGCCCTTGGCGCTGAGCGCGACGGCGAGATCGAAGCGCGCCTGATGGTCGAGCGGATTGGCGACGACCTTGCGCTCGAGCTCGTCGACCGGGCCGGCGGACTTTGCCTGCTCGGCAAGCTCGAGCGCGGCGCGCGCTGCGGCAACCGCGGCGTCGCCGCGTTTTGCCTCCGGCACCATGGCGAGCGTCTGTTTAGCCTGCTCGAGCGCGCCGGTCTCGACATAGCAGCGCGCAAGTCCCGCGAGCGCCGCGACGTTGGCGCCGTCCTCGGTCAACAGATGCGCGTAGATCTCGGCGGCCTGCGCCGGCTCGCCGGCGGCGAGCGCGGCCTCCGCCGCCTTGAGCAGGTCCTTGGTCTCGCTGCCGGCCTTGCCTTTGGTGAGCCGCTCGAGGAAGGCGTTGACCTGCGACTCCGGCAGCGCGCCCATGAAGCCGTCGGCCGGCTGGCCGTTGACGAAGGCGATCACCGCGGGAATCGACTGGATGCCCATCTGCCCGGGGATCGCCGGATGCTCGTCGATGTTCATCTTGGCGAGCTTGACCGCGCCCTTGGCCGCCTTCACCGCCTTTTCCAGGACCGGCGTCAACTGTTTGCACGGCCCGCACCACGGCGCCCAGAAATCCACCAGCACCGGCTGGCGCTTGGATTCCTCGATGACGTCCTTCATGAAGGTTTGCGTGGTGGTGTCCTTCACCACCTCGGCGGCCGCGGGCGCCGCTCCCCCGCCGTTCTGCAGCATCGACATGCCTGAAATCCCGGTTCCGTGCCTGATTAAATGGGCATCCGGGCAATGAATGCAATCGGGTCAGGAACCCTCGGCGGATGGCCCGGAAATCTTCTCGATGCGCGGGGGATGGCCGGTGGATTCGAGGAATTTGACGAGATCGTCGCGGGCAATCGCGGTGGTCATGGTGTTGTCGAGCGGGTGAAAGTTGAGCGTGCCCTGCGCCATCATGTCGCGGTCGAGCACGACGGTGACGCGGGCCTCCTTGTCGTTGATGGCGCCGAACGGCGTCACCGAGCCCGGCTCGACGCCCCAGACCTCGCGCAACAGGTCGGAGGCGCCGAAGGAAAACCGCCCCGTGGCGCCGAGCCGGCGGTGCAGGCTCTTGAGCTCGATCGCGGCGTCTTCCGGCGCCACCACGAGATAAAGATCGTATTTCTTGTCGCGCAGGAACAGGTTCTTGGTATGGGCGCCGGGCAGTTCCCCGCGCAAGCTGCGTGCCTGTTCGACGGTGAACACCGGCGGGTGCTGCACGGTCTTGTGCGCGATGCCGAGACTGTCCAGATAGCGGAACAGGTCGCCGGGGGTTGCGGGCATGAACGAGGGCGCGCTCCGCGGTGTTAGTGTCAGGACGAACAGTAGAGGCCGACAATGAAACATCTAGCCTATGCCGCCGCCGCCGTCCTTGCCGGCGCGGTTTTTTACGCGCCGCCGGCGCAGGCCCAGTACTACGGCGATGCACCCTGGTGCGCGGTGGTCAATATCGGCACCGGCGAGGTCTTCTGGGATTGCGAATTCGCCACCGTCGAGCAATGCGTGCCCAACGTGCTCGGCGGCAACCGCGGGTTCTGCAATCTTAACCCTTATTATGCGCCCCCGCCGGTGCGCCGGGTGTACCGGAAACGCCCTCCCCGGCACGGCTGACGGCGTCAATTCCGCCGCGGTTGCAAAGGGGTCGCCCTTTTGGCTATAGCAACCGCCTTGGCGGTTGCCGCGTTGCGGCAGCCAACTTCCAACGGATGCGGGTGTAGCTCAGGGGTAGAGCACGACCTTGCCAAGGTCGGGGTCGAGGGTTCGAATCCCTTCGCCCGCTCCAGTTTCTCTTTCAAGCTCAATCGCATTGCGCGAGCCATGTGTGGCACGCATTCGGCAACGATCGGTAACTCGAACGCTCACCGGTCCCATGCCTTCATGTCCGCTCTTGCTCCAAGAGCCGACTAATGTGGAATGGATGCTCTGGGCCAATCAACCGCCATCACCGATGATCGTGTAAGGCGCCCAGAAAAGAGGGTGGCCGTAGGCGAACAGCGTCTTGCCGTCGGCGTCTGTGAAGCCTTTGCCGTCCATCAACGCCATCATCGCCTGCCGCAGCGCCTCGCCACGGGAGAGCTTCGGGTTGGCGGTCTGACGTGCGAACAGATCGGCGACCAGCTCGCGCGCCGACTGGGAATGTACCGACCAGTTAGTAACCAGAATTGCCCGCGTGCCTGCGTAGAAGAAGGCGCGGCCGAGACCGGAGGCGGCCTCGGCGCCGGCGCCCGAGCCCGTGGCGGTATTGCAGGCCGATAAAACCACCCAGTCGGCGTTGAGCTTGAGTGCGAGAATTTCGCCCATGGTAAGCAGGCCGTCCCCCGGAACGCCGGCGACGTCGGGCGCGGTCAAGGCCAGAGCCGGTTCGTGCAGGCCGTCGAGTTCGCCCGGCACGAGACCGTGGGTGGCGAACGCGATGATCCGGTACTTCGACAGATCGGCCGTCTTCACCGTCTGTTCGTTGGCGGCCTTCCCGAGCTTGAGCGCCTTGGCCGGATCGGCCTGCAGCGCGAGCGCAATCGATTTCAGTTCTTCGGCGGTATCAGGCAGGCGCGGCAAGTCCTTGAGTGTAGCGCTGTTCTTGGAATCGGTTTGCGGGGCGGCGCGGCGCTTCAGCGGCAGACCGCGCATGGTGACCTCGCCGGTGCTAGCCGAGGCCACGGTCATCGGCTGAGCGGCGTCTTCTTTGGCCTGCTCGGCGTTGAAGATCGGGTCGCCGAAGCCAATCATTTGCTGACGCTTGTCGGAGCCGGGCGGCAATTGTCGCAACGTATGGAATGCTGCAGCCGACGGCACCAGCGTCACTGCGTAGGTGCGAGCGAGCCAGGGCACGTCACGATACGCAGAGAAGTAGGGCACAAGATCCGCCTTCAAGGTCGAAGGACCGGTCGGCAGCAGGCCGAGCGGCAACAGCCCCAGCGCGCCGTTGGTGGTGACGATCAGGCTTTTTGCGGATTTCCAGCCGGCTTCGACAGGCTTGAGCAGCAGCGAATAGAGTTCGTAGGCCGCCGCCACGTCGAACGGTGGGATGTCGGAGATCATCACCGCGTTTGGCTCCAGCGCCTCGCGCAGCTTGCCGATCTTCGCATCGATCGCGCCCGAGCGCTCGGCAATGGTGGCGAACGCGAGCGGCCCGGTTTTGGTCACCGCCCAGACGAAGCTGTGCTCGCGGCCGAAATAGAACGACAAATACGCTTCGTCATCGCGCAGCAGCGCGCGGATGTCCTGCACCGTCGGCGGCGGGGGATCGATCAGGCTCGCGTAATTGCGGAACTTTCCTGCGATCTCGCGCTTGGCGGCGGCGCGCGCTTCGCGCATCTTGTCGATGTCGGCCTGCAGCGCCTTGATCGACTTTTCGTCACGCTGGTCCGGCGGCAGCGACAGCACGTTGTTGAGAAGCCCGAGCTGGGCGCCGATCTGCTTCTCCAGGTCCTGCTCTTTGCGCACCACCTCGGCGAGCGCCGGGTTGGCGGCAACGCTGCGCGCGCTCGATGATTCCAGCGCCCGCTGCACGGACTGACCGCGCAGCGTGTCGGCCAAACGAAAACCTTCGGCAGCGGCGTCGATACCCGCCGCAGAGCCCATCCGCGCGAGCAGCGCGATGTAAGTTTCGATCACGAACTGGGTGCGTTGCTCGCGGGCCGCGACCGTCGCAGCGTCGTCCTCGTCGGTCTCGCGCGAGCGCGCGAGCAGCACTGGAATCGCCGTCTTGAACTCGCGTAGCGCGTCGGAGTCCTGGTTGCCGCGGTAGAGGCCGATGGCGAGCAGGCCGCGGGTTAGCGCGGTCTCGATATGATTGTCGCCGTAGCGCTTGATCTGCCGCGCCAAAAGCTGCTCGGCGGCGGAAAGGCCGGCGTCAAGGTTGTTTGTGTTGTAGAGCGCGACGATGTGCTCGGTGTTGAGCTCGAGCAGCTCGCGGCGCGCCGGTTCCCAGTTCTTGATTGCCTCGTCGACCTCGACGTAGAGCGCAGAGGCCTCCTTCCAGCGGCCTTGCAGATTGACGATGGAGGCGAGCTGGCTGAGCGTTGCCGCGTAGATCTGCGAGTCCTTGGGAGCACCGAGCGCACGAATGATGTCCAATTGTGCGCGGGTCAGCCTTTCCGCCTCGGCGAAGCGGCCCTGTTCGACCAGGAGATTGGCCAGCCAGCCGATGTGCTGCGATGTCTGAAGATTATATTTCCCGGTCGCGTTCAGGCGGTTAAGCAACGCACGGCGGACATCGGCCTCGCCTTCGGCAATGCGTCCCTGCCGAGCCTTCATGCGGCCTTGCAACGCTAAGAGCCTATCGTTTGCCCGCTGAAGCTGACTCAGTGGTGGCGGAATCCCGCCAGGAGGAAAGGTAGATAGGAGACGTGGCATTTGGCCTTTCTGGGCCAATGCTCTCGCGTAGGCCGCTTCAGCCTCGTGGAATTGCCCGCGCGCTTCGTAGAGCGCGGCTCGTCCCCATTCGACGTCGCCTTCCCAGCTCGCCCGAACAAACGGGCCCACATTGCCCCAACCACGTGCTTCGCGGATGAGCGCATCGTTGCGGCGAACATAAATCTCAGCCTGGGCAAAATCTCCGAGCTGGATGTAACACTCGGTAATTTGGCGGTGGGCATTGAACAGAAACCCTTTGCCGTTTCTGACGTCTCTGGCACCAACCGTGCTCGTCATCTCCAAAAATACGGCAAGTGCCTTCTTCGGGTCACCTGCAGCTGAATATTGACCGGCAAGGCCCTGGCGCAGGCGGGTCTGAGCTCGCATCTCGAGCGAACTGCGCGCCAGTTCGACAGCCTTTTCACAATCGGCCAACGCGCTCTTGGAATCGCCAAGCTGTGCGCGAGATTGACAACGCTGGTAGAGGAACTGCGCGACTTCACCTTTGCCTCCGCCCGGCGGCTCGGCGTTGGCCTCCGCTTGCATCTTGGCCAGGCGCGCGGGATCGGGCTTTTCTTCGTCAAGGATTGCGGCGATATCGGCGATGGTTCGCGGCGGCGGGACGAAGCTCCGGTCCGGCGACTGGGCCAAACTTGGTCCGTTTATCGTCAACAAAAAAACCGTTGCAAGCGTAAGTGCCCACAACGATCCGATTTTGTACCGCATTCGGTCCCTCACCCAAAAGCTACCGAACATCTGTTGGCAGGTAGTCAGCGAAGGCCTGCGCTTACTGCGCGCCGACGCTCCCAGAAAACTGGCAATTCCTGTGATGAAATCGCGGCGCGGCATCGCCTTCCCCCGTGGGTCGGACTACGCCAATAACCGGCTACGATAGTGAGACTACAGCAGGGACTGCTGCTGGCGCAATAAGGCCTGTCTATTCAACCCCTCAACACCGCCTGACTGTGCAGGTGACGGCGAAAAAGCGATGCACGCCAAATCAAGTCTAACGCGATGACAAAGCCTTGGCGCCACAAACTCGTTATCACTCCCGCGAAAATCCGTTGCACTCGAGTCGCCGGAATAACGACGAAGATATTTGGCTATTCCCTTATCAGCGTGACGGTCTGCAGCCGAACCTTGGCCGGTCTTACATTCTTGGCTACAAATCCGACAAGGGGCCACTTTCTGACCGTCACATCTTGGGCCCCGCCGCCAGGTACCAACCTCGATTGTCTTCTCATTCGTGACAGCGCCGCGATGAAAACATCTGGTTTTCACGAAAAACTGCGGTGGCGCTATTACAAGCGAGAGATTCTTCGGCGCGATCTGGCGTCGTCATTCTGGGCAGCGATCGGGATCGTCTTCTTCGTCCTATCCTATAATCTGGTGCACACGCCGGACGGCCCGCAGCATTGGTCCGCCGACTGGATCACCAGTCTGCTGTCGGCGCGCCATCAGTCGCAGGACAAGCGCATCGCCCTCGTCTACATCACGTCGGCGACGCTGCAATCTCTGCCTTATACCGAGCCGGTCGATCGCGGAATTCTAGCCAAGGTCGTAACAGCCGCCGACCAGGCCGGCGCCAAGGCGATCGGCCTCGATTTCGTTTTCGATCGTGCCTCCGAACCGGCCAAAGACGCGATGCTCAGCGCGGCGATCGGTAAAGCGCGGGTGCCGCTGGTGATCGGCGCGCTCGACGCGCGCTCGCCGCCCGGCTCCGCTAATATGAACTGGCAGAATGATTTCCTGCGCAGCGTCGGATATCCCTCGTCGCGGCTTTCTGCGGGGCACCTTTATTTCGACGAACGGCGCAATCCCTACATCATTAGCGACCACGTCGTCCGCGCCATCGCCCCCTACGACGGCAGCGCCGCCTACCGATTGAGCTTTGCCGAAGCGATGGCCAGGGCTGGAGGCTCGCCGGCGGCGCTGAAATCGTCGCAGATTTCCTGGCTGTTGCCGCCAAATGACGGGACCGAGACTTTTCTGACATTATCGGCTCAGAACATCATCGATCGCGGCTTGCTGGCGCAGGCGGACACGCTCAAGACCCTGCTCGGGGGCCGCTACGTGATCATCGGCGGCAACTTCGACGATCGCGACCAACATTTCACGCCGTTATCTATCAGCAACGATGCGCGTTACCCCGGCGCCTCGATCCATGCGCAGGTATTGGCGCAAATCCTCGACGGACGGGCGACCTATGTCCCGGGTCGCCTGGCCGAAATTGCCATTGCAGCGGCGGTCGCCGTTTTCGGCTTCTGGATTGGACGCAAAGAGATCGCTAACCGTTATCACCGTGCCGCGGAATTCGCCGCCGCCTTGGTTCTCATTCTGGCGACGGTCTTGTCATTTCTTGCCCACTTTTTATTCCCCTTCACGCTCGTGTTCTTTTGGGGCATGATTGGCCTCGTCGCCGGGCACTACGGCAGGTGGAAATACACGTAAATGCTTCGTGTTGCAGCGTCGGAGCATGCGACTTGTACAGGCACTTGCAGACCTTGGTCGTCATGACGGTTGCGTCTATCGGCCTGATCGGCGCCGCGCGAGCGGACATGGTCGTCCTTGAATCGACGGTGTCGGGCTTCAAGGCCGGCGATCATGTCGAAGCCGATTCCATCGGCTCCTTGCCGCCCGGCACCTACATTAAAGTGATCGATCAGGCGACCAACTCGACCAGGACATTTCGCGGTCCGGCGGCGGCCGATATTCCCTTCGGCGCCGTACGTGGTCTCAAGCGCAAGCCGAACGACTAGCTCGCCGACATCCCTGTCGGTTGTGGGTTATTTGCGGCGATTGCCTCACCTTGTTTCGTCCGATATGGCTCCAAAAGCTGACAACCCGGAGAGGCAACGCGCCGCCAAATTTGCTCCTTCCAAGCCGGGGCATTTTCGGGCGCCCCGGCTTTTTAATTACCTCGCCCGGGAAACCGCCTGGAAGCCGCTTCGGTGCGCCAAGGCAATTCTAATACCCCGCCGCCAGCGCGCCGCGGGTGCGCGGGTCGGCGACGCCGACATAGCCGTCCTTGGTCACCTCGATCGAGTTCGCCGCGGTGTGCGGCTCGGTCGGCACGATGGTGTGGCCGGCGGCCTTGAGCGCCTCGAGCAGCGGCGGCGCAAAGCCGGGCTCGACCAGCACCTCGTCGGGCTGCCACTGGTGGTGCAGGCGCGGCGCGGCGACCGCCTCGGCAAGGTCCATGTGAAAATCGATGACGTTCTCGATCACCTGCAGCACCGCGCTGATGATGCGGCTGCCGCCGGGCGAGCCGGTGACGAGTAACGGCTTGCCGTCCTTGAGCACGATGGTCGGCGTCATCGACGACAGCGGCCTTTTTCCCGGTGCGGGCAGGTTGTTGTCGAAGCCGACGAGCCCGTAGGCGTTGGCGGCGCCGGGCTTGGCGGTGAAATCGTCGAGCTCGTTGTTGAGCAGCACGCCGGTGCCTTCGGCGACCAGCCCGACGCCGTAGGAAAAATTCAGCGTGTAGGTGTTCGACACCGCGTTGCCGTCGCGGTCGATGACCGAGAAGTGCGTGGTGTTGCGGCCTTCGGATTGGCCCGGCTGGCCGGGGTGGATGCCGGCCGCGGGCGTTGCCTTGTCGGTGATGCCGGCGCGCAGTTCGGCGGCGTGCTTTTTCGCAATGAGGCGGGCGACCGGCACGCTGACGCGGTCGGGATCGCCCATGTAGACGGCGCGGTCGGCATAGGCGCGCTTGAGCGCCTCGATGGTCAGGTGCAGCGATTTTTCGCCGCGCCCGAACTTGGCGAGATCGTAGCCCTCGAGGATGTTGAGCGCCTCGATCAGCGCCACGCCGCCGGAGGAGGGCGGCGGCATGGAGACGATGTCGTAGCCGCGGTAAGTGCCGCGCACGACCGGCCGCTCGACGGCGCGATAGTTCGCGAGGTCGTCCACCGTCATGATGCCGCCCGCCGCGCGCACGGCGGCGGCGATTTCTTGCGCAATCGGGCCTTGATAGAAGGCGCGCGGCCCGCCGTCGGCGATCGCCTGCAGCGTGTCGGCAAGGTCCGGCTGCAATAAGAGGTCGCCTTCCCGCGGCACCTCGTCGCCGTTCAAGAAAATCGCCGCCGAGGACGGCCAGCGCGCCAGCCGCGCGCGCGCCTTGGGCAGCGAGTCGGCAAGGTCGTCCTCGACCGGGAAGCCCTCCTGGGCGAGATTGATCGCCGGGGCGAGGAGGTCGGCAAACGCGATCTTGTGCGAGCCGTATTTCTCCTCGGCGAGCGCCAAGCCGGCGACCGTGCCGGGAACGCCGATGGAGAGCGCCGAATCGCGCGACTTCTGCGGGTCGGGCGCGCCTTGCGCGTCGAGGAACATGGTCGGCGTTGCCGCCGCCGGCGCGGTCTCGCGGTAGTCGATGGCGGTGTCGCGGTTGCCCTTGGTCAGGTGGATGACCATGAAACCGCCGCCGCCGAGGTTGCCGGCGCGGGGATAGGTAACGGCGAGGGCGGCGGCGACGGCGACGGCGGCGTCAACGGCGTTACCGCCGCGATCAAGCATCTCGACGCCGATGCGGGCCGCGCGACTTTCCTGCGCCACAACCATGCCGTTGTGCGCGAGAATGGCGGTCGCCGGCGGGATGGTGGCCGGCTGCGCGTGGGCGAGGACGCCAATTAATAGCGCGGTGGTGAACGTAGCGACGCGAGTCATTATTCCGCTCGTCCCCGCGAGGGCGGGGACCCAGTTCTTGTTAGCATGAATTTGATGTCTCTATCTGGATTCCCGCTTACGCGGGAATGAGCGGAGCAGAGGCTTCACCGCGCCTGGCCGTGATAGAGCGTGTTCGGCCGCATGTCGGTCGCCGAGGCGAGGCGGTTCGACATGTTGAAGAAGGCGGCAACCGCGGAGATGTCCCAGATGTCGCGGTCGGAGAAGCCGGCGCGGCGCAGCCGCTCGCGGTCGCCCTCCTCTACACTTGCCGGAGAAGCCGTGAGCTTGACGGCAAAATCGAGCATGGCGCGCTGGCGCTTGTTAAGCCGCGCCACGCGATAATTCATCACGATCTGCTCGCCGAGCAGCGGATTGCCCGAATATTGGCGCACCGCGGCGCCGTGCGCGGTGAGGCAGTAGTAGCAGCGATTCTGCGATGACACCGCGACCGCGATCATCTCACGCTCGAGCTTGGAGATGCCGGCCTCGCCGAGCATCAGGTCGTTGTACATGGCGACGAAGACTTCGAGCTTCGTCATGTCGAAGGCGTAGGCGAGGAGCACGTTGGGAACGAAGCCGAGCTTGTCCTGGCATTTCTTGAAATAGGCGGCCATGGCCGGGTTGAGCTTCACCGGCGGCAGATTGAGCGCGATGACCGGAGAATCGTCGGCGGCAACCGGCGCCGGCTTCTGGCTCACCGCCTTGAGGGGCGGGGCGGCAGGCTTGGGCGGAACCTTGGCTGCGGCTGCCTTGCCGCCCTTGATGGCGCGCAAGGGCGACTGCGCCTTCGCCGATTTGGCCATCAGCGGCTTGACCGCTGCTTTGGTGGTTTTGCTGGCTTTCGGCATCGATGCGCCCCTTACTGTCCTGCCCCGCTCGAAGCCTACAATGTTACGGGGCTGGGCGATACGTCCGGCAGCCGACAATTTTCCTTTGGTTCCATGGCCTTAACGACGGCGCCGTCGCGGTTTTGCCGCTTCGCGAGCGCAACACCGAGCTGTCAACAGCACGTCACCAAATGGTGGGTTGCTCTCGACGCGTCGCGGGAGAATTGTGACAACGCTCTCGACCGAGTCGGTGGCCCGCGCGAGGACTCGAATGGACGCCCGCACACCCGGCAGCGATCTTGAAACCAACGCCCGCCAGACGATCGAGCAGGCGGGCGCCGAGCTGAGCGGCGCCGTTCCCGACAATTTCGTCGAAGACCTGTTTGGCCATGCGGTGCCCGAGGACGTCGTGCATTACGGCGCCGCCGATCTGGCGATGCTCGCCGGCCGCGCCTGGAGTTTTTTGAGCGAGCGCAAGAGCGGCGCGCCGAAGATCCGTTTCGAAACCGTGCCGCTGCAGGTTTCCGGCGAGCGCAAATCGATTTCGGTGCTGGAGATCGCCAACGACGACATGCCGTTTCTGTTCGATTCGGTGATGGGCGAGCTCTCCGAGCGCCGCCTGCCGGTGCGGCTGACGGCGCATCCGGTGATCGCCGTCAAGCGTGATGCAAGCGGCAAGCTCACCGCTTACGGCGCCGCCGACGGATCGCGCGAGAGCTTCATCCACGTCCATGTCGAAGCGATCGAGGACGCGGCACAGCGCGACGCCGTCGTCAAGGCGCTGCAATCGGTGCTCGGCGAGGTGCGGCTCGCCGTCGAGGACTGGCGGCCGATGCTCGAGCGGGTCAACGCCGTCGTTGCCGAGCTCACCACGTCGCCGCCGCCCTTGCCGGTCGATGAGATCGCCGAGGCGATCGAATTCCTCAAATGGCTGCTCGCCGACAACTTCACTTTCATCGGCGTACGCAACTATGTGTTTGACGGCCACGCCCTCAAGCCCGACTCGCAAAGCGGGCTCGGCATCATGCGCTCGGCGGACCTGCGCGTGCTGCGCCGCGGCGAGGAGCTTCTCGAGATCACGCCGGAGATCCTGGCTTTCCTCAATGAGCCGAGGCCGTTGATCATCGCCAAGGCGAACATCCACGCCCGCGTGCACCGGCGCGTCTATCTCGATTACATCGGCGTCAAGCGCTTCGACGCGGCCGGCAACCTCGCCGGCGAATTCCGCATCGTCGGCCTGTTCACCTCCACGGCCTACACGCGCTCGGCGCACGGCATTCCGTATCTGCGCCGCAAGATCGCCGACGTCGAGGCGCGCGCCGGCTTCGATCCGCGCAGCCACTTCGGCAAGGCGTTCGCCAACGTGCTCGAGCACTATCCGCGCGACGAGCTATTCCAGATAGACGAGGACACGCTTTATCAGTTCGCGCTCGCCATCATGCAGCTCGACGAGCGGCCACGCGTGCGCGTCCTGGCGCGGCGCGACCGTTTCGACCGTTTCGTATCGATCATGGTGTTCGTGCCGCGCGAACGCTACGACAGCGCGATCCGCGCCAGAATCGGCGCCTATCTCGCCGGCGCCTTCCTCGGTCGACTTTCCGCGTTTTATCCGTACTTCCCGGAAGGGCCGCTGGTTCGCGTGCATTACATTATTGGCCGCTCCGGCGGGCCGACGCCGGACATCGATCGCGTGACCCTCGAAGATGCGGTCGCCGACATCGTCCGCACCTGGAGCGACGGCCTCGCCGACGCGCTGCGGCTCGTCTATGCGCCGGACAAAGCCCGCATGATTTACGAGCGCTACCGCGAGGCGTTTCCGCACGGCTTCCAGGATCTTTATGCGCCGAGCGTCGCCGCCGGCGATATCCGCATCATCGAGGCCTTGAGCGAAGAACGGCCGATCGGCGTCGATTTTCATCATCGTTTGCACGAAGAGCAGCGCGCGGTCGGGTTGAAAGTGTGGAATTTCGGCAAACCGCTGCCGCTGTCGTCGCGCGTGCCGGTGCTGGAAAACATGGGCTTCCGCGTCGTCGACGAGCGCACGTTCCACATCGATCCGAGGCGCGAGAGCGCGCGCATTGTCTGGTTCCACGACATGCTGCTTGAGCGCCGCGACGGCGCGACAATCGACCTCGACAAGGGCAAGGCGCGGCTCGAAGCCGCCTTCCTGATGGTGATGCGCGGGGCAGCCGAAAATGACGGCTACAACGCGCTCACCCTTGCCGGCGGTCTCGGTTGGCGCGACGTCGCGCTCATCCGCGCGCTGTCGCGCTATCTGCGGCAGATCCGCGTGCCCTATTCGCAGGATTACATGTGGACGACATTGGTCAAGCACTACGTGATCGCGGCCGATGTCGTCGCGTTGTTCTATGCGCGTTTCGATCCGCGCGCCGGCGAAGAGCGCGACAACAAGCAGGAGCAGATCGTCGCCGGCATCGAACAGGAACTGCAGAACGTGCAGAGCCTCGACGAGGACCGCATCCTGCGCCACTTCGTCAACGCCGTACAAGCGGCGATCCGCACCGACTTTTTCCAGACCGACAAGGACGGCCAGCCGAAGGCGATGCTGGCAATCAAGTTCAAGAGCGGCGCGATCACCGGCCTGCCGCTGCCGCGCCCGCTCTACGAAATCTTCGTCTACTCGCCGCGCGTCGAGGGCGTGCATCTGCGCTTCGGCAAGGTGGCGCGCGGCGGCATCCGCTGGTCGGACCGGCCGCAGGACTTCCGCACCGAGATCCTCGGGCTGGTGAAGGCGCAGCAGGTGAAGAATGCGGTGATCGTGCCGGTCGGCGCCAAGGGCGGCTTTGTGCCCAAGCACCTGCCGATGGCGCGCGAAGCCATGCAGGCGGAAGGCGTCGCCAGCTACAAGCTGTTCATCTCGACGCTGCTCGACATCACCGACAATTATGCGCCCGACGGCAAGATTGTGCCGCCGGCAGGCGTGGTGCGCCACGAAGGCGACGATCCCTATCTTGTGGTCGCCGCCGACAAGGGCACCGCGACCTTTTCCGACATCGCCAACGCCATATCGATTGAGCACGATTACTGGCTGGGCGATGCCTTCGCCTCTGGCGGCTCGGCGGGCTACGACCACAAGGCCATGGGCATCACCGCGCGCGGCGCCTGGGAAGCGGTGAAGCGGCATTTCCGCGAAATGGACATCGACATCGGCAAGACGCCGTTCACCGTGGTCGGCGTCGGCGACATGTCGGGCGACGTGTTCGGCAACGGCATGCTGCGCGAGAACACCATCAAACTCGTCGCCGCTTTCGACCACCGCGACATCTTCATCGATCCCGATCCCGATCCGGCCAAGAGCTTCGAAGAGCGAAAGCGCATGTTCGCGCTGCCGCGCTCCTCATGGCAGGACTACGACAAGTCGCTGATCTCCGGGGGCGGCGGGGTCTATCCGCGCGCGGCGAAGGAAATCCGCCTGAGCGCCGAGGCGCAGAGGCTGCTCGACGTGCCGGAGGCCGTGACGCCGCAGCAGCTGATGAAGGCGATCCTCAAGGCGCGCGCCGACCTGCTGTTTTTCGGCGGCATCGGCACTTACGTGCGCTCGTCGCACGAAGGCGACGATGCCGCCGGCGACCGCGCCAACGATGCGATCCGCGTCACCGGCGCCGATCTGCGCGTCAAGGTGGTGGGCGAGGGCGCTAATCTCGGGATGACGCAGCGCGGCCGCATCGAGGCGGCAGTGCGCGGGCTGCGCCTCAACACCGACGCCATCGACAACTCCGCCGGCGTCAATACCTCGGACGTCGAGGTCAACATCAAGATCGCATTGAGTCCGCTTACGCGCTCCGCGGCGCTCTCTATGGAGGCGCGCAACGCGCTGCTTGCCGAGATGACGGATGAGGTGGCGCGGCTCGTGCTGCGCAACAACTACCAGCAGACGCTGGCACTATCGCTCGCGCAGCGGCGCGGCCTCGAGGACCTCGGCTTCCAGTCGCGCCTGATGCAGACGCTGGAAGCGAAGGGTGAGCTCGACCGCGCCGTCGAGTTCCTGCCCGACGAGATGGCGCTCGCCGAGCGGCGCAAGCGCAATATGCCGCTGACGCGGCCGGAACTCGCGGTGCTGCTCGCCTACGCCAAGCTGTCGCTCTACAGCGATTTGCTGGCGAGTGACGTGCCGGACGATCCTTATCTCGGCCGCGAGCTGGAGCGCTATTTCCCCAAGGAAATGTCGCAGCGCTACGATGCGGCGCTGCACGAGCACCGCCTGCGTCGCGAGATCATCGCCACGCAGCTCACCAATTCGATGATCAACCGCGGTGGCGCGACGCTGATCGTGCGCATCGCCGACCAGACCGGCGCGGCGCCGGCGGCGATCGCCGCGGCATTTGCCGCCATGCGGCAGAGCTACGGCATGGTGGAGCTCAACAGCGAGATTGACGCGCTCGACAACAAGGTGCCGGGGAAGACTCAGCTCGATCTCTACGCTATGGTGCAGAACCTGCTGCTCGACCGCATCGTCTGGGCGCTGCGTAACGTCGATCTCAGGCAGGGGCTGGAAAAGATCGTCGCCCATTACAAGGAAGGCATCGCGCAGGTCGAAGGCGCGCTCGATGCCGCGCTGTCGCAAGAGGCAAAAGCCGCACGCGATGCTCGCGCCGAAGCGTTGGTGCGCGACCACGTGCCCGGGGCTTTGGCATTGCGGCTCGCCAACCTGCCGCTCCTGAAAGCGGCAACCGACATCGTCTTTGTCGCCGACCGCGCCAAGAAGCCGGTCGCCGAGGTGACCGCAACCTATTTCGCCACCGAGGCCTTCTTCCAGCTCGACCGCGTCGCCGGCGCGGTGCCGAACATCGTCGTCTCGGATTATTTCGACCGCCTGGCGCTCGACCGCGCGCTCGATTCGATCGGCGACGCCGAGCGGCGCTTGACCGCGGCGATGGTCGGCAACGGCGTGAGCGGCGCCGGCGCGGTCGAGGCGTGGGTGAAACCGCGTCGCGCGGAAGTCGAGCGCATCCGCGCCGCCATCCATGAGATCGCCGGCTCCGGGCTGACGCTGTCGAAACTCAGCGTGGCCGCGAGTTTGCTGGGCGATTTGGCGAGGGAGTAGCACTCTGGAGTCATGCCCCGCGAAAGCGGGGCATCCAGTAATCACCGCCTCTTTTGTGTTTACTGGATCGTCCGCTTTCGCGGACGATGACAGCCATCAATTAATGCCGAAAATGCCGGACGCCGGTGAACACCATAGCGATGCCGTGCGCGTCGGCGGCCTTGATCACTTCATCGTCGCGCACCGAGCCGCCAGGCTGGATCACCGCGGTGGCGCCGGCCTCGATCGCGACGAGCAAGCCGTCGGCGAAGGGGAAGAAGGCGTCGGAGGCAACGACCGAGCCCTTGGTCATCGGTACGTCGAGCTTCTGCTCCTTCGCTGCGTCTTGCGCCTTGCGCGCCGCAATGCGTGCGGCATCGACGCGACTCATTTGTCCGGCGCCGATGCCGACGGTGGCACGGTCCTTGGCGTAGACGATGGTGTTCGACTTGACGTGCTTGGCGACGCGGAAGGCAAAGCGCAGATCGGCAAGCTCCGTCTCGCTCGGCGCGCGCTTGGTCATCGTCTTGAGCTGCATCTTGTCGACGACCGCGTTGTCGCGCGACTGCACCAGAAGCCCGCCGGCGACCGATTTCACCAGCAGACCTGGAGCGCGCGGGTCGGGCAGGCCGCCGGCGACGAGCAGCCGCAGATTTTTCTTCGCCGCCACGATCTTGATTGCTTCCTCGGTTGCCTCCGGCGCGATGATCACCTCGGTAAAAATCTCGGTAATGGCTTTGGCCGCCTCGGCATCGAGCGTGCGGTTCACAGCGACGATGCCGCCGAAGGCTGAGGTTGCATCGCAGGCTAGTGCTTTCTTGTAGGCGTCGACCAGGCTTGCGCCTTCGGCGACGCCGCACGGATTGGCGTGCTTGACGATGACGCAGGCCGCGGTGCGCTTGGCGTCGAACTCGGCGATGCATTCATACGCCGCGTCGGTGTCGTTGATGTTGTTGTAGGAGAGTTCTTTGCCCTGAAGCTGCTTCGCGGTGGCGACGCCGAAGCGCTTGCCGGGGAGGCGGTAGAAGGCGGCGCTCTGGTGCGGGTTCTCGCCGTAGCGCAATGGCTGAGCGAGTTTGCCGCCGAAGGCGCGATAGCCGGGAGCATCGTCCTTGAGCGTTTCGGCAAACCAATTGGAGATGGCGGCGTCGTAGACAGCGGTTCGCCCATAGGCTTTAGCGGCGAGTTTCTGCCGCAGCTCAAGCGTGGTCGAGCCGGAGTGCTGCGCCAGTTCGCCGAGCACCAGCACGTAATCATCCGGCGAAACGACCACGGTGACGTCGGCGTGGTTCTTGGCGGCGGCGCGGATCATCGCCGGCCCGCCGATGTCGATGTTTTCGATCGACTCTTCATAAGAAGCGCCTTTGCCGATCGTCGCCTCGAACGGATAGAGATTGACCACCAAGAGATCGATCGGCGCGATGTGGTGTTTCTGCATCGCCGCGGCGTGCTCCTTGTTGCCGCGGATCGCCAGCAGGCCGCCATGCACCTTGGGGTGCAGCGTCTTCACGCGCCCGTCCATCATTTCCGGAAAACCGGTCAGCTCGGCGACGTCGGTGACCTTCAGCCCCGTATCCTTCAGCGCCTTGGCGGTGCCTCCGGTCGAGATGAGTTCGACCCCGTAGCCGGCGAGCGCCTTGGCGAAGTCGATAAGCCCGGCCTTGTCGGAGACCGACAGGAGAGCGCGGGTGATGCGGCGCGGCTGGCTGGTCATGAGCAACCCGCTAGCACATCACGCGGGGCGAAGTGTATGCGGACATTTGGCATCCACAGGGCCGGCATGTCCCGGGCGCGGCGAGTCACAAGGGTAATTCCGGCTCGTCGGCGCGGTCCTTGCGGGCGGTCGCCGCCGAGGGCGGCATGTGGCGGAAGCTCCAGCGCACGCGCGACTGCTTGCGGGCGTTGCCGTAGACGACGATCTGCACGGTGCGGCGCGGGCCGTCGGGGCCGGAGAGGAACACGCTCTCCTCGATGTGCACCGCTTCGCCAAAGGTATTGAACGTCCACAATTCGCGGTCCGGCAGCAGCAGGATAACGCCGCGGCCGTCGCTCAACCGGTTGGCTTTGACCGCCGGATGCAGGTGAAAGCGGATGGCGAATTCGTCGCGCGCCTCTGCCTGTGCCTCGGCTGGATAAATGAAGCTGTCCTCGCCGTCGAGCGTGCGCCCGTCGGGGGCAAGCCGCAGCGCGCGATGGTGGGTGACGCCAAAATCGGCGGCATAGCCGTCGTGCGAGACGCGCAACAGCGCGCCATCGACGGTATCCTCGCGCAGCACCTTGACGTTGCGCGGGCCGCTCACGATCGGGGTGCCGAACAGCAGCTTGCGGAAGGCGCGCGATTCGAAGAACCGGCAGGACGACGTATCGTTGAAAGTGACGGTCGAATGCGCCGGCGTCGCCCGCGCCACCTGCCGCCAATTCTCCTTGTTCACCGCCGGCAGCCCGCAATTGACCACCAGGCGATTCAAATTCCATGACAGCTCGAAAGAAAGACAGCCGGCATGCGCCTCCTGGCTCAGCGCGAGCGGCGGCGGCTTGCCGCTGTCCATGAGCAACGCGGTATTGCCAGCTTCGATGCGCTGGTAACCGGAATGCGGCGCATTGGCGACCGGGGCGCCACGCGCGTCGTCATAGGCGAGCGCTGTCGCCAGTATGTCGACCGGAGTCGGCCCCATGCCGTTGAACAGCGCAAAATTGCCGTCGGCATGGCGGAAGAAGCGCAGCATCGGCATCATGCGGTCGATGGCGTTGTTGAGCTGGGTGGGTGGGGGCAGGTTGCGCGCGGAGAACAACTGCCGCAGCGGCAGCAGATCGATCAGCAGCTCGATGAGCACGCCCGGATTGCGGCTGACGTGCCCGCCGTCGGGCAGGATTTGGCGGCCGAGCTCCTCGATCAGCTTGCGCGTGCTCAGGCGCAAGCTGCCGGACTGCCCCTCGAGACACAACGCGGCGTAGGTGAGCGCGATCACCGCTTGCAGCCGCGGCAAGCCGTCGCGCGATTGGTTGAGCGTGCGCCGCAGATAGCGCACCTGCCGCGACAGCGAGCGGGTGAAGCGGCGATAGAAACGCACGTCGGCGTCCTGCAAGATGAAAGGCGCCTGGCACAGCCAGAACAGGATGCGGCGCGAGAGAATGTCGTTGCGCCAGCCGCGCGGATGCCAGCGGCCTTGAATGTTGATCCAGTCGTCGATCAGCGAGCGGGCGTTGGCGCGGGTGATGGCGCTGTCGGCAGCGCGCAAATGCCGCAGCCAGGCAAAACTCAGCAGCGTCACCGCCCATTCGTCGGACGGCGGGGTCATCTCGAAAGGAGAGCGGCGGTCGCAGATCACTACCTTGCCGGCGAAGGCGAAGCGGCCGCCGTAGATTTCGCTGGCGCGCGTCGCATCCGCGGTGCGCAGGTCCTGAGGCGCGATCACCAGGCGGTCGGTCGAGGCGGAGGTATAGCGCCAGCGCATCAAGGGGTGCGCGTTGATGCGGCCGATCAGGCTGCGCAACGCGCGGCGCTCGATGAGCAGGGAGAGCCTCAATCGCTCCGCGACCGAAACCGTCATTGAGCGGCTCGCCCCCCGATGCTCGCATTTCCCCCACGTAGTAGCAGCCAAGATAGCGGAGGGCCGAGAGAGCTCCAATATGGCTGAAATTGAAGCGAAAATCGGTTAATGGCGGACAAGCCGCGCGGCATAGAAGCCGTCGATGCCGCCCCAGCGCGGATCGGGATCGGGCAATTGCATCGGCAGCGTGCGCAGGTCGCCGTCGGCGTTGACGAACTCGGCACGGCCATAGACGTCAGCGGCGGCAATCGGCTTGCGGATTACCCGGGAATCGCGGGCAAGCAGCGCCTCGATTTGATGCTCGGCCTCCTCCGGTTCCAGCGAGCAGACGCAATAGACGAGTGTACCGCCGGGCTTGGTCAACTCGACGGCGCGGTCGAGGAGCCGCCGCTGCAAACCGGTGAGCACGGCGAGCTCTGCCTCGCTCTTGAGCCAGGGCACGTCGGGATGGCGGCGAATGGTGCCGGTCGACGAACACGGCGCGTCGAGCAGCACGGCGTCGAACGGCCCACCCTGCCATTCCAGCGCGTCGGCGGCGATGATGTCGGCCTGCAACGAAAGCCGCGCAAAATTGTCCCTGAGCCGTGCCAGCCGCGCCGGCGAGCGATCGAGCGCGGTCACCTGCGCGCCGGCATTGGCGAGTTGCGCGGTCTTGCCGCCCGGCGCCGCGCAAAGGTCGGCGGCCGTCTTGCCGGCAAGCTCACCGAACAGATGGACGGGCAACGCCGCGGCGGCATCTTGCACCCACCAGGCGCCCTCGGCGAAGCCGGGAAGCAGCGAGATCGCGCCTTGCGCCAAGGTGCGCACGCTGCCGGTCGGCAGCACGCGGCCGTGCACATGATCGGCCCAGGCGTCGGCGTCGCGCTTCACGGTCAGATCGAGCGCCGGCTCGTGGCCGTTGGCCTCGGCGATATGCCGCGCGGTGTCGCGGCCATAGGTCTTGACCCAGCGCGCAAAAAGCCATTGCGGCGTGTCGAGCACGGTGGTCTCCAGGAGCTTCGCCTCGCGAGCTTGCGCGACGCGCCGCAGCACGGCGTTGACCAGGCCGGCATAGCGCGCGGCGCGGCGGTCTGCTTGGGCGAGCCGCACCGACAGATCGACCGCGGCATGATCGGGAACCTCGAGCCAGAGAATCTGCGCCGCGCCGACGAGTAGAACGGTTTCGGCGCGCGGCGCGTCCGCCGGAAAGCCCTTGTCGAGAAAGCCGCCGACGATGTGGCGCAGCGTGCCGAGCCGTCTGAGCACCGTTGCCGTCAGCCGTCGCATCAGCGCGCGGTCGCGGTCGGCGAGGCCGGCAAGGCCAGGATGCGCGCCTCTGCCGGAAAGCTGCTCGTCGAGCGCGAGCTTGCGCCGCAGCACGCCTTCGACGATGTCGGCGGCGATGCGCCGGGCGGCGAGGCCCGGGACTTCGGCTTGCGGGGAGGTGCGCGCGCGCGCCATGCGGCGCCAACATTGCCACGAAATGTGTCCGGTTCGCGAAAGTCGGCCGCAAAAAATGCGGCTTCCCACACAGATTCCCGCGCCGCCGGGGCCGGAATCCGCTGATCCGAGATTGTGCTTGCCCGAATCGCTTGCGGTATATACTGGCGATTATCCCCCTCTTGACGGATACCTAAATCCATGCTTTAGTCCCTTCCAGAGTGAGGGCTGAGACATGACCAAAAAGACCAACCAGTTGACGGCGGGCGGCTTTGAGAAGCTTTTCCCAAATGAGGAAGCCTGCGACGTATTCCTGATCGCCCGGCGCTGGCCGCAAGGCGTTACCTGCCCGCGCTGCGGCTCTACCAACGTCTATCCGCTGCAAACCATGAAATTTAAGTGGGAGTGCCCGGATTGCCGCGAGGGCGGCGCTTATCGCTTCTCGCACCTTGTCGGCACGATTTTTGAGAATACGAAAATCAATCTGCGCGACTGGTTCAAAGTCATCCACCTGATGCTCGGTGCCAAGAAGGGCGTGAGCGCCATGCAGGTGCAACGCTTCATGGGCTTCGGCTCCTACAAGACCGCTTGGTATGTCTGCCACCGCATCCGCACGGCATTGCAGGATAAAGAGTTTCGCAAGCTGATGGGCATTGTCGAGGTTGATGAGACGTTCATTGGCGGCAAAGGGCGTAACAAGCATCGCCGGAAGCAAGGCGACCGTCACCATAAGAGCGGTCATCTGAAAACTGCCATCGTCGGCGCGGTCGAGCGCAAGGGCAACGTTGTAACGCGAGTGCTCGGTACTCTCTCTGCCGTCGATCTGCAAAAGTTCGTGCGCGAAACCGTTTCGACCAAAGTCAGTTTGCTCGCGACGGACGAACAGGTTGCCTACAAGAGCCTTGGCGAGTATCCGCACAAGACCGTCATGCACAGCGCCAAACAATACGTAGTCGGCGCGGTGCATACGCAAACGATTGAAGGCTTCTGGTCGATCTTCAAGCGGTCGATTGTCGGCAGCTATCACAAGGTTTCCGAGAAATACATGCCGCTCTACATCGCGGAATGTCAGTTCAAATATAACAATCGCCACAACGCTGACATTTTCGGTGCTGCGATAGCAGGATGCTGAGGCGCAAGAACTGGCGACCGCCTCAGGCCCCTGAGACATTCGCCAGAAAACGGGAAAGACAACTGGAGTTGTCGCTTGTTTCATCTTCTAAAATTCCTTCGAAGAAGAAGCAATAGAACAGCGGCTGAACCAAGCATGAATGCAAAATCATCGGAGAGGGACGCCAACATGAATGACCCTGCAGTTGTGTCAGCAGTGTTTTGGTTGTCTTGGATCGATCCGGTAAAGACGTGGGCTGAAGCCGGTGTTGTAATATGCTTAGCAGTCGGCGTCGTTTTATCGTTCATCGCTTCTCCACTCACAAAGAGAGTAGACGCGGCAAAAGATTTACGAATCGCGGAGCTGAATAACGAAACCGCCCAATTGCAGAAACTTGTCACAGGACGCCAACTCACTGCAGAACAAAGCGCGTCGATTACAGGTGCGCTTAAAAACTTCAAAGGCCGTCGAATATATATTTCGGCATATAATGGAGACGCTGAAGGCGTTAGATTGGCGCTACAAATAAAGAAAGCCGTAGAAAACGCAGGTATTGACGTTTCGGATAATGAGATTGGTAGAGGGATTGTCGGCCAAGGAATGCATGGAACGTATGACTTGATAGTTGGCATTGATATGCAGGCTCTGGAATCCGAGAGACCTTTTGCGGAGGCAATCGCGGCTGCGCTTGAGCAATATGCGCAACTTAAAATCAACGCGATAAATAGCCCGGCAATGATCTCCCCTCCCCATCCAACGCTGGGGATTAGGGTCGGCCTTCGGCCTCTCTGACCGCTGCCCTGTCTTTTAGGACCATAGGCATAGCTCCGCTGTCCGTCAACTGAGGGATAATCGCCTATATACTCCTAGGAGGATGTGGCCGGGCACGGATGTCACCACGCGCATCAGGTTGCGCGGCATCGACGCCGCCGAGCTGCACGCCCGCTGCGACGACGAGCGGGTGAAGGCGATGGCCGCGCGCGAGGCGCTGGCGCGGGTTCTCGCCGAGGGCACTGTCGGCGTGACCAATGTCGGCATCGACAAATATGGCGGTCGCGTCGATGCCAACGTATCCACCGCGCGCACCGCGGACGTCTCGGCGGCGATGTTGGCCGGAGGTTACGCCCGGGCCTACGCCGGCGGCCGGCGTCAGAGCTGGTGCGGATAAAAGCTTCGTCTTCACCTTTCCCCGCACGCGGGGAGGCGGAAGCTGCTACCTCAGCACATAAACTTCCGTGCCGATGCCGACGCGCCGATAGAGGTCGACGATATCGGCATTGTACATGCGGATGCAGCCGTGCGAGACGAAGCCGCCGACCGAGGACGGATCGTTGGTGCCGTGGATCGCGTAATTGCCGCGGTCGAGACCGAGCACCGCTTCGCCCATCGGATTGCGCGAGCTGCCGCCGGGGATCGTCGGCGTCACGCCGGGTTTGAGCGCCCAGGCCGGCCGCACCAGTTTCTGCGCCACGTGGGCGTACCCATGCCAAGCCATGCCGGCACGGCCGACGCCGACCGGATAACGAATCGCTTGGCCGTTGCCGATCACATAATAAAGCTGCCGTGCGTTGGTTTCGACGATGATGGTGCCGGGACGGTAGCCGCCGGACAAAGCAACGACCTCGCGCGCCTGGCAAAGCGGCGCCGACAGCAGCGCCAACGCAGCGACGATGACGGCCGTCAGCGTGCGCATATCAGCGCTCCACGATGACCGGTGTGCCGATGTCGACCAGGCGATAGAGCTCGCGGATGTCGCGGTTGTACATGCGGATACAGCCGTAGGAAACGAAGCCGCCGATCGAGCGCGGGTTGTTGGTGCCATGGATGGCGTATTCGCCGCCGCGCATGGTCAGCGCCGCCGCCCCCATCGGGTTGCGCGCGGAGCCGCCCGCAATGACCTCCGGCATGCCGGGATGATCGCGGCGGATCTCGGCGGGCGGCGACCAGGCGGGATTGACGTATTTGCCCTCGATACGCGCGGTGCCGCTCCACTCTTTACCCTGGCGGCCGACGCCGACGGGGAAGCGCAATGCGTGGTCGCTGTCGAGCACGTAATATAGCCGCCGCTGCTCGGTCTTCACCACGATGGTGCCCGGCGCAAAGCCGGAAAAGCTGACGACGTCGTGCGTCGCGGCGTGCGCAACGATCGCCGCGAGAAACGCCCATAACAACACGAAAGCCACGAACAGCGCGGTTCGCCGGAGAACGAGATTCATCGGGAAGCCAGCCCACAAACTCGATGCGGCGCGATCATAAGCGCAGCGTTTGCGGGCTTCAGTGAAAGCTCGAAGTAACGTAAACGCCGCTTAACCAAACGGCCGGCGCCGTTAACCCAACGGGTCACTCTCCTTGCAGCACCTGATGCAGGCGTTCCTGCGCCTCCTGGAACCTGGCGCCGTCGGCGCCGAGCGCCTTGAGGAACGCCGCGAGTTCGTTGCGGGCCTGCGCGTCCTTGCCGGAGACGCTGGTTCTGGAAACGACGACTCGATCGCGGTGGGCATCGATATAGTCGCCGAGCTTGACACTCACCGTTGCAATATCGACGGCAAGCGGGATGGTTTCGTTGAAGGCATTGACCGGCGCCGCGATGTCCTTGTCGAAGGCCTTGTCGAACGCGGCCTTAACATCGTCCGGCTGCTTGAGCGCGTCGCGTGCGGCGGCCGCTTTGGCGAACTCGCGATTCATCGCTTCGCGCAAAGCGGCAAGATCGGCGCTGACCGATTTGATCTCGGCGCGATGGGCGACGAGCTCATCGATCGAATGGATGCTGGTCTTCTGCGTGACCTGCACCATCTTCGCGCCGACGCCCATCATCTGCTGATCGGACGTGAAATTCACGATCACCGCATAGTGCGCGGCATAGGGCCCAAACGACTTGATCTCGGCGTCGCTCGGCCGTGGCACGTGCACCCCCGGTTTGTCGATGATGTTCGTCTGCAAAAACTGGATGAACGCCTCGCGCTGATCGGCTTCGCTGTCGCCGCAGGTGGCGAGCACGCTGCAAAGGGCAAGCGCGGCGAAACAATTCGCCGCGCTGAGCCTGAAAGCCTTCATTCAATCACCTGAAATCTCAGGCTCCCGCCTTGGCCGCCGCTTTCTTGTTCTGCCGGTTTTTGACCAGGTCGTCGACCACGGCCGGATCGGCGAGCGTTGAGGTATCGCCTAGATTGCCGTACTCGTCCTCGGCGATCTTGCGCAGGATGCGGCGCATGATCTTGCCGGAGCGCGTCTTCGGGAGGCTGGGAGAGAACTGGATGAGATCGGGCGAGGCGATCGGACCGATCTCCTTGCGCACCCAGGCGACCAGCTCCTTGCGCAGGTCCTCGCTCGGGTTTTCACCGGACATCAGCGTCACATAGGCGTAGATGCCCTGGCCCTTGATGTCGTGCGGATAGCCGACCACAGCTGCTTCCGAAACCTTCGGATGGGCGACCAGCGCGCTTTCGACTTCGGCAGTGCCGAGGCGGTGACCGGCGACGTTGATGACGTCGTCGACGCGGCCGGTGATCCAGTAATAACCATCGGCGTCGCGGCGACAGCCGTCGCCGGTGAAATACTTGCCGGCATAAGCGGAGAAGTAGGTCTGCACGAAGCGCTCGTGGTCGCCATAAACCGTGCGCATCTGGCCCGGCCAGCTATCGGCGATGCAGAGATTGCCGCTGGCCGCGCCCTGCTGCACCTTGCCGTCGGCATCGACGATCTCCGGCACAATACCGAAGAACGGTCGTGTCGCCGAGCCCGGCTTCAGTTTCGTCGCGCCCGGCAGCGGCGTGATGAGGATGCCGCCGGTTTCGGTTTGCCACCAGGTGTCGACGATCGGGCAGCGGTCCTCGCCGACCACGTGGTAGTACCATTCCCAGGCTTCCGGATTGATCGGCTCGCCGACGGTGCCGAGCAGCCGCAGGCTCTTGCGCGACGTCTTCTTCACCGGAGCGTCGCCGCCCTGCATCAGCGCGCGGATCGCGGTCGGCGCCGTGTAGATGATGTTGACGTTGTGCTTGTCGCACACCTCCCAGAAGCGCGAGGTGGTCGGGTAGTTGGGCACACCCTCGAACATCATGGTGATGGCGCCGTTCGAGAGCGGCCCGTAGACGATGTAGCTGTGGCCGGTGACCCAGCCGACGTCGGCAGTGCACCAGTAGATGTCGCCGTCGTGATAGTCGAACACGTATTGGTGGGTGATCGAGGTGTAGAGGAGATAGCCGCCGCTCGTGTGCAGCACGCCCTTCGGCTTGCCGGTCGAGCCCGAGGTGTAGAGAATGAACAGCGGGTCTTCCGCGTTCATTTCCTCGCAGGGACAATCGGCAGGCACGATCTTGGCAATCTCGTCATAATAGACGTCGCGGCCCGCCTTCATGTTCACCTTTTCGCCGGTGCGGCGCACGACGATGATGGTGGTGACGCCGCCGGCCTTGTCGGCCGCAGCATCGGCGTTCACTTTCAGTGGAATCTTGCGGCCGCCGCGCACGCCCTCGTCGGCGGTGACAATGATGGGTGATTTGCAGTCCTCGATGCGGCCGGCGAGCGAATCTGGCGAGAAGCCGCCGAACACCACCGAGTGGATGGCGCCAATGCGGGCGCAGGCGAGCATCGACACTGCCGCTTCCACGATCATTGGCATGTAGATGGTGACGCGGTCGCCTTTCTTGACGCCGCGCGCCTTTAACACATTGGCGAAGCGGCAGACCTCGGCGTGCAACTGCTTGTAGGTGAGCTTCTTGTCGTCCTTGGGATCGTCGCCTTCCCATAAAATCGCGGTCTGATCGCCGCGCTTGGCGAGATGCCGATCCACGCAATTGTAGGCGACGTTGAGCTTACCGTCCTCGTACCACTTGATCGAAACGTTGTGCGGGTCGTATGAGGTGTTCTTGATCTTTGTCGGCGCCTTGATCCAGTCGAGGCGCTTGGCCTGCTCTGCCCAGAAGCCGTTGGGGTCCTTGATCGAGCGCGCGTACATCTCCTTGTACTTGGCGTCATCGACGAAGGCGCGCTTGGCCCATGGGGCCGGAACGTCATAAATCTTGTCGGTCATTGCATCTCCTCCCGCTCCCCGCTTGCTCCCGCGGGTCTGCTTTTGTTGCGCCCATTATGCGACGGCTCGTCGATTTGCGACAAGGCGCTCGCGCCTGCCACTTTCGTCGCTATTCCACCGCGATTTCAGCGGCCTAGCGGCCCATGGCGCCGAGGATCGCACCGATGATGAGCAGCACGCCGAGCCAGTGACCGGCGTCGATCGCGGTCAGCGTGACGCTGCGGAAGGTGTAGGCGTTGTTGACCGCCATCGTGGTCAGCACGAAGCCGAGCCAGATCATGGCGCCGGAGAACAGCCCGGCGCCGAGGCCGTAGATGCCGATGTGGAAGAGGATGCCGGACATGGCGATGGCCATGACGATCTCGGCGACGAAAGAGAGCACGAAGGGCGCGGTTTTGGCCGCAGCCGATTTTCCGGCATTGTCCGCCTTCATCTGCTCCATGGTCTTGCCTTGGGCCGCAAGCCACGTGCGGCCGAAGATGCCGTAATAGATCGCGCCGAAGATCCAGGCAGCGACCGCGGCGATGATCACCGGAAGCCAGTGCAGGTTTTCCAGTTGCGGCATGGCTATTTCAGCCCGCCCATCTTGCAGACGAGCTTCCATTCATCGGCCGTCACCGGCTGAACCGAGAGCCGCGAATTTCGTACCAGCACCATCTCCTTTAATTTGGGCTCCCCTTTGATGGCGGCGAGCGTCACCGGCGTCTTTGCGGGCTCGACCGCTTTCACGTCGACAACCACCCAGCCTTCGCCCTTTTTGTCGGTC
>Ga0335083_10000237_pt1 | contig 90851 bp, 82 predicted proteins | sample Lox_Sample_42_FD_206716 | JGI IMG/M metagenome (GOLD analysis project Ga0335083, IMG submission 206716) | Soil microbial communities from Loxahatchee National Wildlife Refuge, Florida, United States - Lox_Sample_4.2 | ecosystem: Environmental > Terrestrial > Soil > Wetlands | place: USA...
CCACACCAGGGTGTGGTCAAGTGCACGATCGTGGTGGGCCTGATGAGGAACGCTCACGGAAGAGTGGACTTGTCCGCTCTTCGTGGAGGAACACGCGCCTCTCTCCCCGGAGCGCGCCGATCCCACATCCCTCTCCCCGAACCCTCGGCCGTCCCGGCCACGGCCACACCCTGCCGGGGTCGTGGCCGGGACGGCCGCGTCCCTTGCGCCTCGGGCGACAGCTCCCCGAAGGTCGTCGAATCAACGCGCTATCCGACCGCCTCGGCCTGCGCGGGGGTCGCGTCGCCTTCGTCGGCGCCCTCGCTGGGATCGGCCTCGGGCGGCAGGTCACCGCCACGCTCGGTCCCGGCGATCAGTTCGTCGGAGCTCCTGCCCGCGGGGATGAAGCCGGACTTCATGCCGAAGTAGACCGCCTGCGGGTGATGGGCGATGATCGCGACCGTCGACTGCTCGGGCATCACCGCGTAGCCGCCGGACAGGGTCATGCCGATCGATTCGAGGTCGAGCAGGCGCCAGACCTTCTCGTGCTCGGACTGGTCCGGGCAGGCGGGGTAGCCCCAGGAGTAGCGGCGTCCCTGGTCGAGCGGTATGCCGAGCCCACGGCGCACCTCGGCGTGGAGCCACTCGGCCAGCCCCTCGGCCGACTGCACGCCGAGCCCGTGCACGTAGTACTGCTCGGTCACCTCGCCTTCTGCGCCGAGCCGGTCCATCAGCTCGGTCACCTCGGCGCCTACCGTCACCCCCTGCAGGGCGACGACATCGCGTTCGCCCGTGGAGAGCGGCCGGTAGAAGTCGGCGAGACAGATCCGGTCGTGCTTCGGCTGACGCGGGAAGACCAGGCGCTCGAGCTCCACGTCGGGGTTCTCGGGGTCGAAGACGACCAGCTCGTTGCCGTCGGCGTTGCAGGGGAAGTAGCCGAGCCGCGCCCGTGGGTGAAGGTAATCCTGCTCGCGCCACATCCGCTCGAGCCGCGGCGCGAAGCCCTCGTCCTCGTCGGTCCCCTCGACCAGCCGCCGCCACTCCTCGCCCTTCTTGCCTTTGCCGCCCCAGTGCAGCTTGAAGAGCACGTGGCGGTCGAGGTAGGGGAAGACGTCGTCGAGGTCGACGTCGACGTCGCGGGCGCCGAGGTAGGGCGGGGTGGGGATCGGGTTGTCGGTGGCGGCCTTGGAGCGCACGCTCGCATCCGTGGTCGGAGGCGCGTCGTCGTCGACCACCGGTTTCTCGCGCAGGGTCTTGGCCTCGGCGCGTATCCGCTCGACCAACGCGGCGCGCGCCGGCGCGTCGACCAGCGCGTCCATCGTGTCGAGGCCGGCGAAGGCGTCCTTGCAGTAGAAGACGCCGGGCGCGTACACCTCGTCGGACTCGCGCCCCTTCGGGTAGAGGGTGCGGCGGCCGAAGTCGCGGTTGATCGCGGCACCGCCGATCAGCACCGGGAAGTCGAGCCCGCGCTCGTGCAGCTCGGCGACGCAGGTCGGCATCTGCTTCGAGGTCGAGACGAGCAGCGCCGAGAGGCCGATCGCGTCGGCCTCGTGCTCGACTGCGGCCTCGATGATCACGTCGACGGGGACCTGCTTGCCGAGGTCGATCACGGTGTAGCCGTTGTTGGTGAGGATCGTGTTGACCAGCGACTTGCCGATGTCGTGGACGTCGCCGAAGACGGTCGCGATCACGACCTTCCCCTTGGTGTGGCCGTCGATCCGGTCGAGGTAGTTCTCCAGCTGCGCCACGGCGCGCTTCATCACTTCGGCCGACTGTAGGACGAAGGGCAGGATCAGTTCGCCCGCGCCGAATTTGTCGCCGACCTCCTTCATCGCGGGGAGGAGGACTTCGTTCAGGGTCGGGACGGCGCCGATCTTCTCCACCGACTTGTCGATCCACTCCTCGACCCCGTCCTTGCGGCGGCGCAGGATGTGCCAATGGAGCGCTTCCTCGGGCTCCATCCCGGCGGTCGGATCGGCGGCCTCGGCCTCTGACTCCTCGCCCTTCGACTCGAAGTGGGCGATGAACTTCTCCAGCGCGTCGGGCGCCCGGTTGAAGACCAGGTCGTCGGTGAGCTCGCGCTCCTCGTCGGGGATCTCCGAGTAGGGCGTGATGTGGTTCGGGTTGACCATCGCCAGGTCGAGGCCGGCCTCGACGCAGTGGTGGAGGAAGACCGAGTTGAGGACGGCACGCGGGCGCGGGCTGACCCCGAAGGAGACGTTGGAGACGCCGAGCGAGGTCTTCACCTCGGGGATCTCGGCCTTCAGCCGGCGGATGCCCTCGATCGTCTCCACGGCCGAGGGCTTCCACTCCTCGTCGCCGGTGGTGAGCGTGAAGGTGAGCAGATCGAAGATCAGCGCTTCGGGATCGAGGCCATGCTCGTCGCAGGCGATCTCCTTGATCCGCCTGGCGATCTCGATCTTGCGATCGGCGGTCTTCGCCATCCCGACCTCGTCGATCGTCAGCGCGATCAGCGCGGCGCCGTGTTCCTTCGCGAGGGGCACGACGAGGTCCGCCTTGTCGCGGCCCGCCTCGAGGTTGATCGAGTTGACGATCGCCCGGCCGGGGATCGTCTCGAGCGCCGCCTTGATCACCTCCGGCTCGGTCGAATCGACCTGGATCGGCGCCGGCTGGGTCAGCGAGACCCGCTTCACCACCGCCTGCATCTGGGCGTCCTCGTCCTGGCGCTCGGTCAGCGCGACGCAGACGTCGAGCACGTGGGCACCGCCCTCGACCTGGTCTTCGGCGACCTGGACGAGGCCGTCATAGTCGTCGGCGAGCAGCAGTTCCTTGGCTTTTTTCGAGCCCTGCGAGTTGACCCGCTCGCCGACCAGGGTCGGTCGCGGCTCCTGCACCAGCGGGGTCGAGGTCATCATCGAGGAGACCTCGATCGGGCCCGGGGCGGGGCGGGGCGAGGTGGGGCGTGCGTCGCCGATCCGCTCGCGGATCGCGCGGATGTGTTCCGGATTGGTGCCGCAGCAGCCGCCGACCACGCCGACGCCGTAGCGCTCGACGAACTCGCCGAGCGTCGCCGCCAGCGGCTCCGGCTCTTCCGGGAAGATCGTCTCGCCGTCGGGGCCCTGCAGCGGCAGCCCCGCGTTGGGGATGCAGTGGACCGGCAGGGGGGAGGTCTCGCCGAGGAAGCGGATCGCGTCGCGCATGTCCTCGGGGCCGGTCGAGCAGTTGAGCCCGACCACGTCGACGTCGAGCGCCGTCAGCGTCGTCAATACCGACCGGATGTCGGTGCCGAGCAGCATCTTGCCGCCGTTCGGCAGCAGCGAGACGCTGATCTGCAGCGGCAGTGTGCGGCCGGTCTGCCGGAACGCCTCGCGGGCGCCGAAGATCGCCGCCTTCACCTCGAGGATGTCCTGGGCGGTCTCGATGATGATCAGGTCGGCGCCACCGCTCACCAGGCCGGTCGCCTGCTCGGCGAAGACCTCGGCCAGGCGGCCGAAGGAGATGTCACCGAGGGTCGGGTCGGTGGAGGCGGGCAGGAAGCCGGTCGGGCCGATCGAGCCGGCGACGAAGCGGTCGGGCCCGGCCGCCCTGCGCGCGATTTCCGCCGCCTTCGTGTTGATCTCCAGGGTGTGCTCGCCGAGCCCCCACTCCTCGAGCTTCAGCCGGGAGCCCTGGAAGGTGTCGGTCTCGACCACCTCGGCGCCCGCCTCGAGCATCGACGCATGGACGCCCTCGATCACGTCCGGACGGTTGAGGACGAGCGCCTCGTGGCATTTGCCGAGCAGCCCGCCGTAGTCCTCCTGGGTCAGGTCGAACTGCTCCAGGGTCGCGCCCATGCCGCCGTCGAAGACGACGATGCGCTCCTTCACCGCCTCTATGTAGTCGCGCTCGGCCATGAACCTTGAAGGCTACCGAGCGCGCGACGGGCTCTCGCGGGGCAAGGGCACGGGCGGGCGTCACAGATCTGTCGGGAATCCGAACGGGCAGAAATCTGCACTGTTCGAAATCAGCCCTATAGGCGCATAAAGAACAGCGCAGCTTCCTGACCGTGCGAACTGTGCCTAGATCGCGGCACGCCCGGCCGCAACGGACGGAACCCTTCCCTCTACCGCTTCAGCCCCAGCCGCCGGCGCCAGTCGCGGCCGTTGATCAGCGCGACGAGCCGTGACATCAGGCCGCGGCGGCCACGGGTGTAGGGGTACCAGGTCGGTTCGCGCTTGCCGGCGAAGCGGGTGATCACCAGCGACTCGGTGCGGCAGAACTTGCGGATCCCCTGAGCTCCATGGCGGTAGCCGATCCCCGACTCCTTCCAGCCGCCCATCGGCACGTCGGAGGCGAAGTAGTTGACCAGCACGTCGTTGACGTTGACGGCGCCGCACTCGACCCGCCGGGCCACCCGTTCGGCATTGGCCCGCGAGCCGAAGACCGAGCCGGAGAGCCCGTAGCGGCTGTCGTTGGCGAGGCGCAGCGCCTCCTCGGAGTCGCGCACCTTCATCACCCCGACCACCGGCCCGAAGGTCTCGTCGCGCATCACCTTCATCGAGTGGTCGACGTCGACCAGCACGGTCGGTTCGAAGTAGTCGCCGGGACCGGGGACGCGCTTGCCGCCGGTCAGCGCGCGGGCGCCATTGGCGAGTGCGTCCTCGACCTGGCCCTCGACGATCGCCGTCTGGTTGGGCGAGGTCATCGCCCCCATGTCCTTCGGATTGCGGGCATCGTCGGCGCCCTGGCGGATCGCCCCGACCTCCTTGGTCAGCTTCGCCACGAACTGGTCGTAGGCCGGCTCCTCCACGTAGATCCGCTCGACCGAGATGCAGACCTGCCCCGAGTTGAACATCCCGCCCCAGGTCGCGGCGTTGGCGGCCCGGTCGAGGTCGGCGTCGGCGAGCACGATCATCGGGTCCTTGCCGCCGAGCTCGAGGCTGACCGGGGTGAGCGTCTCGGCGGCCCGCGCCATCACCTTGCGGCCGGTCCGATCGGAGCCGGTGAACTGGACGTAGTCGACGGCGTCGACCAGGGCGCCGCCGGTCTCACCGATTCCCTGGACGACGTCGAAGACATCGGGTGCGCCGATCTCGTGCTTCCAGGCGTCGACCACCTCGGCGAGGCCGAGCGGCGTGAACTCGGAGGGCTTGACGACGACCGCGGCGCCCGCCATCAGCGCCGGGATCGCGTCGCCGATCGAGAGGACCAGCGGAAAGTTCCAGGGGCTGATGATGCCGACCACCGGATAGGGCCGGTACTGGATGCGGAGCTTCTTCGAGGCGAGCAGGGGAGAGTGGGGGCGGACGCTCTCCTCGCCGATGAACTTGGCCGCCTGGGTGCCGTAGAAGTTGATCGTGTCGGCCAGGTAGGCGGGCTCGTTGGAGGCGTCGGCGCGCACCTTGCCGGTCTCCCGCTGCATCGTGTCGAGGACCCGGTCGGTGTTGTCGAGCAGCCAGTCGCGGAGCTTGCCGAGCCAGTGGTAGCGCCCCTCGATCCCCATCGCCTCCCAGTCGGGCTGCGCGGCGCGTACCCGCGCCACCGTCGCCGCGACCGCCTCCGGCCCGTCGACGGGGACCTTGGCGATCGTCTCCCCGGTCGCCGGGTTGAGCACGTCCAGCGTCTCAGCCGCCGCGGCCGGCGCGCCGTTCGAGCCGTTGGTGGTCTCGGTGCTGGTTCCCACGGTCCCGCTCTCCATCTCGCTCCTCCGTCCCCGTTTGGCTGGTCAGCCAAGGTTAGCCGGGTCGGGCCGGCGCGGGGCGGATTTCGCCGGTCTCAACCGAGGAAGTGAGCGCCGACGATTGCGACGAGCAAGCTGACGAAGCCGCCTGCCATCGCACCGACGATGACGTCGAGTCGCCGTTCGAGACCGGCGAAGCGCTCGTTCATCTCGGTGCGGAGGCCCACCTCCACGCCGCGCAGCTCGGTCCGCAGCCCTCGAATCTCAACGCGTACCTCCCTGAAGTTCTCCTCGGTCCGCGCCGCGAACTCGTCCATCCGCTCGTCGTTCCAGGTCTGCCGCGCCGACTCCATCGGGCCACTGTAGGGAGAAAAAACGCGCGTGTGTGTCACGCACTGTGCCAATTGTGTGACGGCTACTTATTGGGTTTGATCTCGACGATTTCGCCGGCGCCGTTCACTTCGGTTTCCGGGAGCGCGGTGGAGATGTCGGTAACGAAGGAGCCGCCGGGGGAGACGCCGCCCGCGGTCTTCGCCTTCTCTTCGCCGGTCAGCCCGGCGCCGACTTCGTAGGCGAGGGTGTATTTGCCCTGGCGCACCGCGCTCAGCTTCCAGACTGCTTCGACGGTGTGCCCGGGCTTCAGTTCGCCGAATGAGTAGGTGCGTGGGGAGGCGGTCGTGGCGCCGCCCGGTTCGGAGGAGCCGGCGAGGCGCGGATAGGTCGCCGACAGCACCCAGACCGGTCGGTCACCGCCCGCCAGGCCGGGCTCGGGATCACGGATCGCGAACGGGATCTGCGCCGCTTCGCCCTCCTTGCCCTTCACTTTGACGGTCACGGCCAGCGCCGGCACCGTCTTCTTCCCGGTGTTGCGCACGTCGATCTTCAGCAGCGAGGTCTGGCCGACGACCTGGTCGGCCGGGAAGCTGGCGCCGGTCACCTTCATCGCGTAGTTGCCGGGTGCCTCGTTCGAGTCCGAGGACGACCCGCCGCAGGCGGCGAGCAGGGCCGCGGCGACCAAGGCTGCGGAACCCACCGCGGCTACTCGGACGCGGGCCCGCCGGCGTGCTGTTCCGGTCCCCCGCAAAGCGAGGCGAACATAGCACGCGGAATCCCCGCAACCGAGCCGTTTTCCGGACCCCGGCCGGGTTAGTGAGATCTCAATATGCGGCTAACGGAGTGGGCCGACCGATCCCATAGACTCACCCCCGAAGAGTGGGGTCGCCGCGTCCGGAAGGCGTGGCCGGCTGGAGGAGCAGATGGTCGGATCCGCGGTGAACAGGGCATTCCTGCCCGCCAAGTCGCTTTTCGAAGAGGTCGGGGAGCTCGTGCTCCTGACCGGCCGCACGATCGCCTCGGCGATCCGTCCGCCCTACCCCTACGGCGAGGAGTTCATCGGCCAGTTCCTCTTCGCCCTGCAGCTCTGCTGGTTCCCGCTGCTGGTCTCGACCGTGGCGATCAACTTCGGCGCCCCGGGCCTGCAGGCCGCCAACTTCCTCACCCTCTTCGGCGCGCTCGACCGGCTCGGCGGTTTCTTCGTGCTCGCCGCGATCCGAGAAATCGGCCCCTTCGTGACCGGCGTCTGCGTGGCCGGGATCGCCGGCACCGCGATCACCGCCGACCTCGGCGCCCGCAAGATCCGCGAGGAGCTCGACGCCCTCCAGGTGCTCGGCGTCGACCCGATCAAGAACCTCGTCGTGCCGCGCTTCCTCGCCCTGATGCTGATCACCGGGCTGCTCGACATCTTCGCGATCGTCGCCGGCCTCTCCGGCGGCATCCTCACCGAGCTGCTCTACCACCAGAGCCTCGGCGGCTTCTTCGCGACGCTCTTCTCGCAGGCCTCGGTCACCGATCTCTGGGGATCGGTGGTCAAGTGCACGCTGTTCGGCGCGATCATCGCGATCGTCTGCTGTTACAAAGGCATGACGGCCTCGGGGGGCGCCGCCGGCGTCGGCCGCGCCGTCAACGAGGCGGTCGTCATCTCCTTCCTCGCCTTCTTCGCCTTCAACTACGTCTTCACCCAGACGCTGCTGGCGACCAACCCGGAATTGCAGACCATCCGATGAGGACCGCGGAGCGATGAACGCCTGGCTCGAAGTCCCGCGCGGTTGGCTCGACTCGCTCGGCGAGGTCGCCCGCTTCTCCGGCCGGGTGATGGGGATCGTCTACTCCGGCCGCGTCTTCCGCTTCTTCGGCGAGGCGCTGCGCCAGGCCGGGATCCTGATCCTCGGCTCGGCCCTCGTGATCTGGGGCCTCGTCTTCGTCCTCGGCCTGCAGTGCGGGATCGAGGGGGCCTACCTGTTGCGCGCCAACGGCGCGCCCGCCTACGCGGGCGTCTTCTCGGCCTGGTGCGACCTGCGCGAGATCCTGCCCTACGCCTTCGGCTACATGCTCGCCGCCAAGGTCGGGACCGGGATCGTCGCCGAGCTCGGCGCGATGCGGATCTCCGACGAGATCGACGCGCTCGAGGTGATGGGCGTGCCGCCGGTCACCTTCCTCTGCGCCACCCGCCTGCTGGCCGCCTGGATCGCCTTCCCGTTCATGTACCTGGTGGCGATCGGGATCATGTACCTGGCCTCCTACGTCGCCGTCGTCAAGCAGATCGGCGACGCCTCCTCGGGCGGCTACCTCCTCATCTTCTGGCAGTTCCAGAACCCGCCCGACGTGATCTTCAGCCTGATCAAGGGGATGGTGATGGCGACCGCGATCGTGCTGGTCGGCTGCTACTACGGCTACACCGCGTCCGGGGGGCCGGTCGGCGTGGGGACCGCGACCGCCAAGTCGATGGTCCTCAACATCGTCTTAGTCCACATCATCGGCATGCTTGGGACCCTTGTCTTCTGGGGAGCCAATCCACGTGCCCCGATAGGAGGGTGACGAATGCCCAACGACGAGGACGAGCGCTTCAACGAGCTCGAGGAGAAGCAGTACGAGGCGGAGGACGAGACGAGCGCCGAGTTGGCCGCGGTCGAATCCGAGGCCCCACGCGGTGAGTTCGCGGCGGTGGATGCCGACGCCGGAGAAGGGCCCTATGTGAGCGACGACGGCGCCGTGATGGGCCGCGACTTCGTCATCCCCGGCGTCGACCCGCGCGAGCATGACCCCTATCGCTTCCACACCGGCCGCAAGCGCGACCACGGTGGCGAGGACGCGATCGAGATCAAAGACCTGGTCAAGCAGTTCGGCCGCGCCCGCATCCTCAACGGCCTCAACCTCGGTCTGCCCGAGAACCAGGTATCGATGGTGCTGGGACCGTCGGGGACCGGCAAGAGCGTGCTGATCAAGCACATCGTCGGGCTGCTCTATCCGGACTCGGGCGACGTCCTCGTGCACGGCGAATCGATCCCGAACATGACCGACGACGAACTCTTCGAGGTGCGCAAAAAGTTCGGCCTGCTGTTCCAGGACGGGGCGCTCTTCGGCTCGATGAACATCTACGACAACGTCGCCTTCCCGCTGCGCCAGCACACCGACAAAGGCGAGGAGGAGATCGGCGAGATCGTCAACCGGCGGCTCAAAGAGGTCGGCCTCGCCGAGGCGACCTACAAGATGCCGAACGAGCTCTCCGGCGGCATGCGCAAGCGGGCCGGCTTCGCCCGGGCGTTGGTGCTCGAACCGGCGATCGTGATGTTCGACGAGCCCGACTCGGGCCTCGACCCGGTCCGCACCGCCCTGCTCTGCGAGCTGATCCGCGAGATCCACGCCGAGAACGGCGGCTGCTACCTGGTGATCAGCCACGACCTCAACACGGCGCGGCGGATCGCCGACTTCATCGCGGTGCTGTGGAGCGGCAAGATCGTCGAGTCGGGGCCGAAAGAAGAGGTCTTCGACTCCTCCAACCCGTTCGTCAGCCAGTTCCTCCACGCGGACGTCAGCGGCCCGCTGTCGATGGACTAGGTCCGGTGCGGGCGTAGGTGGCCGCCCGCCGCCCGTTCGGGGCGATCGCCGCCTGGTCGGTGCGCCATGCCCGCGCGGTGCTCGTCGTCGCCGGGCTGATCGCGATCGCCGCCGCCCTCGCTGCCACCCAGGTCGACACCGACGCCGGGCTCGGCACCCTGGTGGGCAAGGGCGACCCGACCTATCAGGCGACGCAGCGGGCGCGGGCCGAGTTCGGCGAAGAACCGGTCGTCGTCCTGGTCAAGGAGAGCCTGCCGCGGCTGCTGCTGACCAAGGACCTGGTGCGACTGTTGCGGCTGGAGGGTTGCCTCTCCGGCAAGGTGCCGCAGGGGGCGAAGCCGCTGCCCGGCGCCTGTGAGGAGATTGCGGCGATGGAACCGGTTACCTTCCTCGCCGGCCCGGCCACCTTCTTGAACGAGGCCGTGGTCCAGATCGACGAACAGCTCGAACGCCTCTCGAAGAGCCTGCCGCCGGAACGGTTCCGCGAATACCTGCTCGAGGTCGCGGCCCGATACGGGATCACCTCGGCGCCCTCGATCGAGAACGAAGAATTTGTGGCGACCGTGGTCTTCGACCTTGCCAAGGCGCGCGGCACGCCGAAGGCGCGGCTGGCCTACCTCTTCCCGAACTCGCACGCGGCGCAGATCGTGATCCGCCTGAAGCCCGACCTGAGCGAAGCCGAACGTCGCCGGGCGATCGATCTGATCGAAGAAGCCGTCGCCGAAACTACCCCCCGCAAGCGGTGCGGTGAAGGAGGCAAGGCCGAACCCTGCTTCGTCCTCTCCCGAGGCGAATACGTCGTCACCGGCGCCCCGGTCGTCGTCGACGCGGTGGCGGGCGCCTTGAAGGACGCCCTGCTCCTCCTCTTCGGCGTCGCGATCGTCGTCATGGCGATCGTCCTTCTGCTCGCCTTCCGCAGCCGGATGCGCCTGCTCCCCCTGGCGCTCGCGCTCGCCTCCGCCGCGATCGTCTTCGGCCTCCTCGACCTGGTCGGCGGTTCCCTCACCATGGCCTCGGTGGCGGTCCTGCCGATCCTGATCGGCCTCGCCGTCGACTACGCCATCCAGTTCCAGGCCCGCCTCGACGAGGTGCAGACGACGGGAGTGACCGGGGAACAAGCGGCGAGGACCGCAGCAAATCTCTCAGGCCCGACGATCGCCACCGCCTGCTTGGCAACGGCCGCGGGTTTCTTGGTGCTTCTCCTCTCTCCGACGCCGATGGTTCGCGGTTTCGGTGTATTGCTCTTCATCGGCGTCATCCTGGCCTTCATCCTGGTGATGACCGCCGGGTTCGCTGCCTTGAGCATGCGCCCACCGGGGGGGTGGCGCCGTGGGGGGCACCATGCCGAGGAAGCTTCAGCTACCGCAGGCATGGTGGGGCCCCACGGTGACAGGACCCGCCCGTTGCAGACCTTGGTCTCGTGGGCGATAGCCCGACCCGTCCTCATCCTGTCCGTCGGCGCAGCGCTCGCCGCCATCGGCTGGGCGGTAGGCACCCAGATCGAAACCACCGCCGAAGTCCGCCAGCTCGCCCCCCATAATCTCTCGGCCGTCGAAGACCTGAACGCCTATGAGGCCGCCACCGGCACCACCGGCTCGCTCGAAGTCCTGGTCGAATCCCCACACCTCACCGCGCCGGCGACGGTCGAATGGATGGCCGGCTTCAAGCGCCGGGTGCTGAAGCACGACGACGTCACCGCCGGCCCGGCGCTCTCCGACTTCCTCACCCGCGGCGAAGGCAAGGTGACGAAGTCGGCGATCGAAGCGACGCTCGGCGCGCTCTCGGCCTACTCCTTGCGCCAGGTCGCCCCGATCGACCCGAAGACCGGCAGGGTGGGCGACGTCGCCCTACTCAGCTTCGGCATCCGCTCCCAGACCCTGGCCGAACAGCAGCGCCTCCTCGACAGCGTCCGCGCCGAGGTCGGCAACCCGCCGCCGGGCACGACGGTCCGCCTCGCCGGCCTGCCGGTGATCGCGGCGGAAGCGGCCTCCGATCTCTCCTCGAGCCGCTACTGGCTGGCGCTCGCCGGCCTCGGCGCCGTCGCCCTCGTCCTCCTCGCGCTGCGGCGCAGCTTCCGACGGGCCCTCGTCCCGCTCCTGCCGACCGTCCTCGCCACCGGCTGGGCCTCGCTGTTGATCTGGATCACCGGCATCCCGCTCAACCCGATGTCGGCGGCGCTCGGGGCGCTGACGATCGCGATCGCCACCGAGTTCGCGGTGATCCTCAGCGGCCGCTTCGAGCAGGAGCGCTCGGTCGGCCTCGACACCGCGGCCGCGCTGCGCCGCGCCTACGCCCGCACCGGCGCCGCCGTCCTCGCCTCCGGGCTGACCGCGATCGCGGGCTTCGCCGTCCTCATCGCCTCCGACATCCAGATGCTGCGCGACTTCGGCGCGGTCACCGTGATCGACCTCGCCGCCGCCCTGCTCGGCGTGATCGTGATCCTGCCCGCGACCCTGGTCCTGCTCGAGCGGCGGGGCGCGGGAGGGGGGCCGGCATGAAGGGCGTGGGCAACCGCTACTCGCTCGTGGTCGGCCTGCTCTTCCTCGTCCTGATCGGCATCGCCACCCTGCACACGCTGAACGGCGGCGGCGAAGACACGCTCGGCCTCGACAAGCAGCCGGCGCGCTGGCCGCTGCCCGAGTTCGCCGTCCCGGCCGCCGCCGGGCATCTTGAAGGCGACGCCAACGTCTACCAGGACGACTGCGCCGACTCCTCGTTGCCGTGCTCCGAACCGCGCGTCCCCGCCTGCAGGATCACGACGCCCGGCGCGATCCGCGTCTGCGACCTCTTCGACCGACCGCTCGTGATCTCGTTCTGGTTCGGCACCGAAAGCGGCTGCGAGCGCCAACAGGATGTGGTCAGCACCGTCGCCGAGCGCTACCGTGGGCGGGTGAACTTCCTTTCGCTGGACGTCCGCGATTCGCGCGGGGCAGTTCGCGAACTGGTCCGCGAACACGGCTGGAAGATGCCGGTCGGCTTCGACCGCGACGGCGCCGTCGCGGCGCTCTACCGGGTCGGCGGCTGTCCGACCTTCGCCTACGCCTACCCCGGCGGCACCCTGCAGAGCGCCTCGATCGGCGAACTTGGCGTCGGCGGCCTCAGCCAACATGTGGGGGAACTGCTCAACGCGACGCGGGTGGCGGAAAGGGGCTGAGATGGCGAGCGCCGAAGGGGCACGGGTTGGGATCGGTTGGGAGCCGGCGCCGACGCCGGGTTGGGTGGCGCCGCATCTGGAGGCGGAGTTCCCCGGCCTCTCGCTCGCCACGGTCGAGGTCGACGGTCGGCCCGGGCGCAGCCCGGAGCCGGTGCGCCGCCGCCTCCGCGACCTCTCCGACCGCCTCTTCGGCGCCGAGGCGATCCGCCTGCGCGGTCGCCCGATCCCATGGGCCTACCGCGTCTTCTTCCGCCAGATCGGCCTCGACCCCGACCGCGACCGCACCCCAGTCGAGCAGCTGGTGCTCGACCGCCTCCAGGACGGTGGCTTCCGCAGTCGCGGCCTGCCCGCCGACGCGCTGACGATCGCGACGATCGAGACCGGCGTCGCCCTGCGCGCCTTCGACGCCGACCGCCTCGTCGGCGAGCTCTGCATCCGCGACGCGGCGCCGGGCGAGTCGCTCCCCGGCCGCCGCTCCGAGCTGGCCCGCGGCACGCTGGCGATCGCCGACGAGACCGGCCCGGTCGGCCTCCTCTTCGGCCCTACCGCGGCGGGCCGCGAGGTCGATCGCGACAGCCGGCGGATCACGGTCGCCGCGGTCGGCGTGGGGGCGGTTCCGGCGATCGCCGTCGAAGAGGCCCTCTGGATCGCCGGCTCTGCCCTCGAGGCGGCTTAGAATCAAGTCATGCGGGGAGTGCTGGAGAGGCTGGAGGTCGATGAGGCGGCGGCTCGCGCCGAGTTACGGCGCCAGGTCGGCAGGCTCGAGCTCGAATTGACCGGCCTCGTCGCCAAGGGGCTCGGGCGGATCGACGTCCCGCACCGGGTCGCCGCCGCCGGGCCGCCGCGGGTGCTCGATCTCGGTGGGCTGGAGGAGGTGCGCGATGCCCTCGCCTCCCGCGTCGGCGAGGCGCGCGCCGCGCTCGCCGAGCGCGCCGCGGTCGAGGCCGCCAACCGCGAGCTGCTGGCGGCGATGATCGCCGCGCCCGCCGAGTATCGCTGGCTGCGGATCAGCCGCGCCGATGTCGGCGAGCCGGGCTGTGGCCATTGGCACTCGCGCCCCGTCCTCGGCCCGCTCGGGATGCTGATGGGCTGGTGGCGGGTCAAGGTCTCCTCCGGATGTCCGACAGGCGGGCGGCTGGCGGCCGCGCCCCGAGCTCCGACAAGAGACCGGAGGCCCCTTGGGGCTCGGCCCCGCTCTCGGAGTTGGCGATCCTCGCCGGGATCGTCTGCCTGGCGATCGGCGTCCTCGGCTCGCACGAGACGCTGATCGGCGTCGGCGTCGGGCTCGCCGCGGTCGGCGGCATGGAGGTGGCGATCCGCGAGCACCTCGCCGGCTACCGTTCGCACACGACCCTGCTCGCCGGCTTCGTCTTCGTCTTCGTCGTCGGCGTCCTCTTCTACGCCGCGGGGATGGTGCTCGCCTACGCGCTGCCGATCGGCGCGGTCTGCTTCGCGGCGGCCTTCTACCTGGCCCGCCGCGCGTTCCAGCGTGCCTCCGGAGGACTCAGCTTCCGGATCGGCGGAACGCGCGGCTAGGCATCTCGGGCAAGGTAGGAACCGCCTGGGGGGCTAGACGAGGGCGCCGCGCGCGCCGGACGCACGGGCTGCAAGCTCGGCCGAGAGCAGGCTGCGCTGCCGCGGGGTCAGCGTGCCCAGCTGCTTGTTCTCATTCAGCGCCAGCGGCACCAGGAACTTGCGGGCGCGGGTGCGGCCCCAGCGGCGCTGGCTGGTGAGAAGCTCGGAGATCGTCATGCTCTCGGTCTGCCAAGGGCAGTCGCGGACGACGTCGGCGGGATCGAGATCCCCGCGCGCCACGGCGCGCTTCAGCTCGGCGCGAGCGAGCCGCACGGAGTTGGCGCGTTCGAGGGCCCTCATGTGCTGAGGCGGTTCTGGAGATGCGGTCGTCGTTGCGGGTGCCATCGCGGCAGCGTCCACTGGACTCCTCCCTTCAAAGGAATCGTTAACTGGGTAGTCCGTCTGCCGCCCGGCCGTCTCTCCTGTGCCCACTCGGTCTGGTCGGAGTGTTTCCGGCCGTCCCCTCGGTGGCGGCGACGAGGAGACGAAGCTATGGCTTGGAGGTGTCCGACGTCAACCCGGCATCGGGCGATCGACGCCCGGCCCGGTCGCTAAGAGCAACAATTTCGGGCGAACCCCGTGAAGGTCCCTATCCGCACGAGTCTGAAACTACCCCCGGCGGGGGATGTCAACTACCGGTTAACCGATGGTTACAGTCTCGGCAGGTCCGGCATCGTCGCGATCGTCTTCTCGATCGTCGCCAATGCCCGGTCGAGCTGCTCGCGCGTGTGGGTCGCCATCAGGCTGGTGCGCAGCAACGCGCCACCGGGCGGCACCGCCGGGTGGATCGCCACGTTGGTGTAGACGCCGGCCTCGAAGAGCGCCTTCCAGAGCAGCACCGCCTGCCAGTCGTCGCCGACGACGACCGGCACCACCGGGGTGGTCGCGACGCGACCGTCGGGGAGCATTCCCGGCTCAACCACGCGCAGCCCCAGGCCGCGCAGTCCCTCGCGCAGATAGTCGGCATTGGCGAGCAGGCGCGTGAACAGCTCCGGCCCCTCGCTGCGGATCACCCGCAGCGCCGCCAGCGCCGCTCCCACCGCGGCGGGGACGGCAGAGGCGCTGAAGATGAATGCGCGCGAGGAGACCCGCAGGTACTCGACCACGTCGGCGGGGCCGGCGATGAAGCCGCCGCAGGAAGCGAGGCTCTTGGAGAAGGTCCCCATCCGCAGGTCGACCTCGTCCTCGAGCCCGAAAAGCTCCGCGGTGCCGGCACCGCGGGCACCGAGGACTCCCGCCCCGTGCGCTTCGTCGAGCATCAGTCGCGCGCCGTGGGCTCGGCACAGATCGACGATCGCGGGCAGGTCGCAGACGTCGCCCTCCATCGAGAAGACGCCGTCGACGACGACGAGGACACCGCCGCCGTCTTCGGCGGCGCGGCCCAGCATCTTCTCCAGTTTGTCCATCCGGTTGTGGCGGAAGGGGCGCAGTTTGGCGCCGGAGATGCGGACCCCGTCGAGGATCGAGGCGTGGTCGCCGGTGTCGCAGATCACCGTGTCGGCGGGGCCGAGGATCGTCCCGATCGCGCCGACGTTGGCCTGGTAGCCGGTGGTGAAGACGATCGCGTCCTCGCTGCCCATCCAGTCCGCCAGCTCGCGCTCGAGCGCAAGGTGAAGCGGGGTGGTGCCGTTCAGCAGGCGCGAGCCGGTGACCCCGGTGCCGTAGGTCTCGAGCGCCTCGCGGGCCGCCTCCTTGACCCGCGGGTCGCCGGTCAGCCCGAGGTAGTTGTTGGAGCCGAGCATGATCGTCTCCCGCCCTTCCATCTCGACCACCGGACCGGCCTGCGAGGTGAGCAGGCGGAAGTAGGGGAGGAGGTCGTGCTCCTTGGCGGCTTCGAGTTGCTCGAGCCGATCGTGTTCGCGCGCCTTGGCGAAGACGTCGACCGGAGTCTTGGCGGTCTCGCTCATGCCCCGGAGTCTAGGTGGGTGGACGATGGAAGAGCCGCAAACCCGCAGTTTGCGGGGTTCCCGACCCGCCCGGTCGGAGGCGACCTTGCCCCTCGCTAGATTGGGTTCGGTGAGTGAGCACCAGCTTGACGGTGAGGTCGTCGCCGAGGAAGACGCCCTCGCCGGGGACGAGGTCTCCCCGGTCCGCCGTCTTCCCGATCCGGCGCCCGGCTCGACGCTGCCGATCCTCCGCGGCGAGGTGAGGAGCGCCGCGATCGCCGCCGCGGGTGGGGTGCTGGCGGGCGCCGCCACGGTCGCCGCGGTCCGGGCCGTCTCCGCCGTGGGTTCGCGGACGGGCCCGGCGCGCCGGCTCACCCGGCGTCGGCGTCCGGCCGGCAAGGTGATCGCCAGCCGCTCCTTCCTCGTCGACGTCCACTTGCTCGACCGCTGAGCGGGTGGGCGCGCACGCGTCGCTGGAGGTCGAGGTCCGGCCCCCCTCGCCGTTCCGTCTCGGCACCGGCTCGGCCGACCGCACCCTGCGGGTCGAGCGCGGGGTCGCCACCCGGCTTCTCACCGTCGATCGCTCCCCGGTCCTCGTCCGCGCCTGGCGGCCGGGCCCCGGCAGGGTCGTCTTCCGGGCCGAGGCGATCGATCCGGGCGCCGTCACCCTCGCCGTCCCCACCGGGGCGCTCCGCCCGGCGGCCGGCGCCGAGCTGGCGACCGCGATCGAGCGCCTCCGCTTCGCGCTCGGCGTCGACGAGGACATGGGCGGCTTTCGCCGTCGCTTCGCCCGCGACCCGTTGGTCGGTCCGTTGCTTCACCGCATGCCCGACTTTCGCCCCCGCCGTCGGCCATGGCCCTGGGAGGCGCTGGCCGCCGCGATCTGTGGCCAGCTGATCGAGGCGAGCCGCGCCGCGGTGATCGAGCGCCGCATCGTCGGTCGCTGGGGAGCTCGGCTCGGGGCCGGCGGGGGGGCGTCCCGCGACGTCCCGCCGGCCGCCCTGATCGCCGGCCGCGCGCCGGCCGAACTGCAGTCGATGGACCTCTCCGGCGGTCGCTCGGTGGCGCTCCGTCGGCTCGCCCGCGAGGTCGCCGCCGGTCGTTGTGACCTCCACTCACCGGACGCCGATGCCCGCCTCCTCGCGACGCCCCAGGTCGGTCCCTGGACGGTCCGGTGCCTCGGCCTCTTCGGCCGCGGTGAAGCCGACTCGCTGCCCGCCGGCGACCTCGCCTACATCAAGCTGGTCGGCCACCTCGCCGGCCTCCGCCGGCGCGCCACGGTCGCCGAGGTCGAGGAGTTCTACGCGCCGTATGAGCCCTATCGCGGCCTGGTCGGCTCGCTGACCCTGGCCGGGCTCTACCGCGCCGTCGCCGCCGGCCGGCCGCTCCCGCTTGCCGCCTGAGGCCTGATCGGTCAAGTGCTCCGCTCCGGTGTCGATAAAGACATCGTGCCGGACAGTCGCGATCACAATTGGCCCCGCCGGGGCCTTGAGTTCCTCGACCGCCGGGACGCAGGCGATGAGGAGACTGGACGCTTGATCGACCGGCTGCCGGTGATCATCTACGCCTCCGAGCTGGGTGAGCACGGGCGCTGGCGCTACGTCAGCCGGCAGGTCGAGGAGATCCTCGGCTTCAAGCCGGAGGACTTCCTCACCGACCCCGGGCTCTGGGCCCGCCAGGTCCACCCCGACGACCGGATGCGGGCGCTGGCGGTGGAAACGCCGGACGCGCTCGGCAACCGCGACACCAGCCCGGTCGAATATCGGATGTTCACCGCGGCCGGGAAGGTGGCCTGGATGCTCGACGAGGCGGTGCTGGAGGCCGACGCGGACGGGGTCCCGGTCTGGCACGGCGTCCTCTATGACATCAGCGAGCGGAAGACCGCCGAGATCGACCTGCAGCGCTCGCTCGCCCAGCAGGCGGTGGTCGCACGGCTCGGCGAACGGGCGCTGAAGGACAGTGGCCCGGAGGCGCTGATGCGCGACGCCGTCTCCCTGATCGCCGAGCTCGACGGGGTCGAGCGGGCCTGTATCTGGGAAGTCGCCCGCGACGGTCGTCGGCTCAACCTGCGGGCAGGGCTCGACGAGATGCTGCTCGACTCCGGCCGGCGAATCTCGGCGGGCCACGGCTCCCACGTCGGCGCCGCGCTCGACACCGGCGCGCCGGTCGTCGTCGCCGACTGGTCGGTCGAGGAGCGCCTGGCGCTACCGCCCGCGGTGCGGGCGCTGGGCGCCGCCAGCTCGCTCGCCGTCGTGATCGACGGCAAGGACCGACCCTTCGGCGTGCTCGACGTCCACTCCGGCGAGGCGGGCCTCTTCGGGCCGAAGGACGTCCCCTTCCTCGAAGCCGCGGCCAACGTCCTCGCCGACGCCTTCGAGCGCGACGCCGCCGATCAGGCCCTTCGCCATCGCGTCCACCACGACGCCCTCACCGGTCTGCCCAATCGGCTGAGCTTCCTCGAGGCGGCGGAAGAGTCGCTCGAACGCGCCGCCACCTCCGGGGCGCCGGTCGGGGTCCTCTTCCTCGACCTCGACCACTTCAAGCTGATCAACGACAGCCTCGGCCACCACGCCGGCGACGCCCTGCTGCGGGCGATCGCGCCGCGGCTGCGTTCCCACCTGCGCTCCGCCGACATCGTCGCCCGCTTCGGCGGCGACGAGTTCGGCATCCTGGTCGAGCGTCTCGCCGACGAGAACGAGGCGATGACGATCGCCGAGCGGGTCGCCGCGGCGCTCTCCCATCACTTCTCGATCCAGGGTGTCGACCACTTCGTCAATGCCTCGATCGGGATCGCGGTCGCCCGGCCCGGTGAGGGCCAGAAGACCAACGCCGAGCTGCTGATCCGCGACGCCGACGCGGCGATGTACCGGGCCAAGGAGGAAGGGCGCCACCGGGCCGTCCTCTTCGACGCCGAGATGCGGGCGAGCGCAGCCCGCCGACTGACCACCGAACGTGAGCTGCGCGGCGCGCTCCTGCGCGAAGAGCTGGAACTGTATTACCAGCCGATCGTCAACCTGCGCGGCGGCGAGGTGACCGGGCTGGAGGCGCTTCTCCGCTGGCGCCATCCCACCCGCGGCCTGCTGGCGCCGCTGCACTTCATCCCGATCGCCGAGGACAGCGGCCTGCTCGAGCCGATCGGGCGCTGGGTCCTCGATCGCGCCGTCCACCAGGTTCTCGAATGGCACCAGCTGCGCCCCGACGCGCGCCCGCTCGACGTCGCCGTCAACCTCTCCGCCCGCCAGGTCGCCGGGCGTGGCCTGGTCACCGACGTCGCCGAGGTGATCGCCCGCTCCGGTCTCGACCCGGTCCACCTGCAGCTCGAGATAACGGAGCGGGTGCTGGTCGAGGAGTCGGCGGCGGCGACCGCCTCGCTGGCGGCGCTCGACGAGCTCGGGGTCCGCCTCGTCCTCGACGACTTCGGCACCGGCTACTCCTCGCTCGCCTACCTCAATCGCTTCCCCTTCCACGCGCTGAAGATCGACCGCTCCTTCGTCGAAACCCTCGGCGTCGAGCAGGAGGGGACCGGGATCGTCGAAGCCGTGATCGGGATGGCGCGGGCGCTCTCGCTCGACGTCGTCGGCGAGGGGATCGAGACCGAGATCCAGCTCGACGAGCTGCGTCGGCTCGACTGCGACTACGGCCAGGGCTTCCTCTTCCGCAAGGCGCTGCCGGCCATGGAGGTCGGCAGGATGATCGCGGCAGGATCGCTCGACTATTCCGGGATCTTGTCTTCCAGGTAGACGTTGGTGAGCAGTTCGGACGCCTTCGGCAGCCCCGAGATCAGTTCTTCGTCCCGCATCCAGGCGGCGAACGCTTCCCACTCCTTCGGGTCCATATAGCCGTATGGCCGGCCCGCGGTGCGGGCGCTCAGCAGCGGCAGGGTCGCCTTCACCTGCGCTTCGGCCAGTTTCGGTTCGAGGCTCGTGTCGGCGGCGACGATCGCTTCGGTCGCCGCCTTCGGGTTCGCCACCGCGGCTTCGGTGCCGCGCCTCAGGGCGCTGATGAAGAGGCGGATCCGTTCGCCCTGTTCGGCGAGCGTCGAGCGCCGCGCGACGAAGACGAGCTCGTCGTAGGTCGGCACCCCGAGTTCGTCGACCGGGGTGATCTCCGGCTCCTCGCCGCGTTCGCGCAGGGTGACGCCCTCGACGTTCGAGTAGCCGCCCAGCATCGCCTGCGCCTTGCCGCCGGTCAGCGACGGGATCAGGCCGAAGCCGACGTTGACCAGGTTGACCGCCGAGGGCTGCAGGTGGGCGCGGCGCAGGATCGTCTTCATGAAGGCTTCCTGGTAGCTGATCCCGGCGTAGGAGACGGTCTTGCCCTGCAGGTCGGCCACCCCTTTGATCCCCGATTTCTTCAGCCAGATCAGCGAGGTGAGCGGCTGGTTCACGAGCGCCGCGACGGCGACCACGTCGAGGCCCTTTTCGCGGGCGAGCATCACCTCGGGCTCGTAGGTGATCGCAAGGTCGGCGTGGCCCGCGGCGACGTCCTTGATCGGTGCCGAGGGGTCGGTCGGCGAGTCGATCGCCACTTCGAGGCCCGCTTCGGCGAAGAACCCTTCTTCCTGGGCCATGTAGATCCCGGCGTGGTCGGGGTTGGGATAGAAGTCGAGATCGAGCGTCAGCTTTTCCGGTTCGCCTTCGGTGCTGTCCGACTTGGCGCCGCAGGCGGCCAGGCCGGCGGCGAGGATCAGCAGGCAGAGCGCGACGGCGATCGCCCGGGCGGGGAGGTGCTTCATCCCCTGCTTTCTACCGCCAAGTGACGACGAGCCGCTGTGCGAGGGCCGTCAGGCCGACCAGGAGGACGCCGATCACGGCGAGGATCAGCGCCGCGGCGAAGACGAGATCCTCGCGGAAATTGTTGTTGGCCTGGGTGATCACCAGCATCAAGCCGGAATTGGCGCCCGCCAGCTCGGCGAAGAGGGCGACGATCGGGGCGATGGCGACGGCGATCTTGGCGCCGCTGAAGAACGAGGGCAGGGCGGTCGGCGCTTCGACGCGGCGGAAGATCGCCCAGCGCGAGGCGTCGAGCGTCCGCATCATCTTCACTGCCTCGGGGTCGACCGAACGTAGCCCGTCGAGGGTGGCGACGAGGATCGGGAAGAAGCAGGCGATGGCGACGATGATCACCTTCGGCCAGACCCCGTAGTTGAACCAGACGACCAGGATCGGGGCGAGGACGACGATCGGCACCGCCTGGAGAGCGACGGCGATTGGGTAGAAGGTGTCGCGCAGGAGCCAGGAGAAACGCATCGCCACCGACAGGAGGATCCCGAGCACGATTCCGGTTCCGAGGCCGATGAGGATCTCCCGCAGCGTGACCCAGGCGTTTTCCAGCAGCAGCGTGCGGTTGTCCCAGAGAGCGCCGGCGACTTCCGCGGGGGAGGGGACGAAGACCGGTTCGATGTTGAGCGCTTCGGCGATCGCCCCGTTCGAGGCGGCTATCTGCCAGGCGCCGATCAGCGCCGCGGCCACCGCGAGGGGGAGGACGACACGGAGCGCGGTGTGGAGGCCGGGTCGCCTCATCGCGCCCCCGCGTGGAGCGCCCGCAGCGCCTGCTCGCGGACCGCGACGAAGGACGGGTCGGTGACGACGGCGTCGCGATCGGCGGCGCGCGGGTCGGGGGCGCGCAGCTCGGCGACGATTCGGCCGGGGCGGGCGGAGAGGACGATGACGCGGTCGGCGAGGTAGAGCGCCTCCTCGATGTCATGGCTGACCAGCAGCACGGTGCGGCGGTCGGTGCGCAGGGCGCCCGCCAGCCACTCCTGCATCTCGGCGCGGCTGATCGCGTCGAGCGAGGCGAAGGGCTCGTCGAGGGCGAGCACCGGCTTGCCCGCCACCAGCGTGCGCAGGAAGGCGACCCGCTGGCGCATCCCCCCGGAGAGCTCCTGGGGTCGCGCCGCCTCGAAGCCGGCGAGGCCGAAGCGCTCGAAGAGCGCGCCCGCCTCGCGGCGCGCGTCGGTCCGTCCGGCGCCGCGGTTGCGCAGCGCCAGCGCCGCGTTGTCGAGTGCCGAGAACCAGGGCAGAAGGAGATCGCGTTGGGGCATGTAGGCGGCGTGGGAGAGGCGGCCGGTGGCATCGGCGTCGCCCTCGACCTCGATCGTCCCGGCGCCCGGCTCGCGCAGTCCGCAGGCGATCTCCAGCAGGGTCGACTTGCCGCAGCCGGAGGGCCCGACCAATGCCAGTACCTCGCCGTTCGCTGCCTCGAGGTCGATCGAGTCGAGCGAGCGGAGCTCACCGTAGGCGTGGGAGAGGCCTCGCGCGACGACGCTCACCCCGCTATCCTTCCGCACTCCGCACTCTCGACCCAAAAAGTCGAGAAAGTCGAGAAGCAACCCGTGCGGAGCCCAGACAAGATCTATGGACCCGGCAATCGTCCTATTCGGACTCTGTATCGGCGTGCTCGTCGGCATGACGGGCATGGGCGGTGGATCCTTGATGACCCCGCTGCTGATCCTGATCTTCGGCACCTCGCCGACGACCGCGATCGGCACCGACATCGTCTACTCGGCGATCACCAAGATGTTCGGTAGCTGGCGTCATCTGAAGATGGGGACCGTGAACATGGAGTTGGTCCGCTGGCTCTCCTACGGCAGCGTCCCGGCCGCGGTCGCCGGTGTCGCCCTGATCTCGGTGGTCGAGCACCACGTCTCCGAAGATCGGCTGAACTCGCTCGTCTACGCGGTCCTCGGCGGCACGCTCCTGATGGTCGGCGTCGTGACCCTGACGAGGGCGCTGATCCTGCGCGGGCTGATCGACGAGCGCGAGCGCTTCGAGGTCGAGACCCGGCACAGGGTCGCCGCCGTGGTGATCGGCGCCACCACCGGCTTCGTCATCGGCATCACCTCGGCGGGGTCGGGCACGGTGATCGCGATCCTCCTGATCGCCGTCTACCGACTGGCGCCGAAGCGCGTCGTCGGCACCGACATCGTCCACGCCGCGATCCTGCTGACCGCGGCCGGGCTCGCCCACATCGTCGCCGGCAACGTCGACTTCGGCCTCGCCGGGAACATCCTGGTCGGCTCGATCCCCGGCGTGATCATCGGTGCGGCGCTCTCCGACCGCGCCCCGCAGGGCGTCATCCGCACCGGGCTCGGCCTCGTCCTGATCGGCTCGGGGATCGTCACGATCCAGAAGGGCGACCCGAACGTCTGGCCGATCGCCGCGGCCGTCGCCGCGATCCTGCTCGGCGGTGTCCTCTACGCCCCCCACTACATGAACCGTCGCCATCGCCGCGAGCTGGAGCGAGCCACGTCCCAGTCCACCGCCTAGCCCGGCTGTGCGCCCGGGCGATTGCTTTACTTCGTGACATGCGTGTCTCAGCCAAGGCCGACTATGCCGTCCGCGCGGCGATCGAGCTCGCCGCCGCGGGGGAGGGCGAGCCGGTCAAGGGGGAGCGTCTCGCGTCCTCCCAGGACATCCCGCTGCAGTTCCTCGAGCACATCCTGCTCGAGCTGAAGCACCAGGGCCTGGTCCGTGCCCGCCGCGGCGCCAAAGGCGGCTACTGGCTGGCCCGGCCCGCCGCCGAGGTCACCGTCGCCGACGTCGTCCGCGCCGTCGAGGGCCCGATCGCGAACGTGCAGTCGCTGCCGCCGGAGACGATCGAATACGCGGGCAACGCGGAGAGCCTGCGCGAGGTCTGGATCGCGGTCCGCGCCAACATCCGCTCGGTGCTCGAGGTGGTCACGCTGGCCGATCTCGTCGCCGGTGAGCTTCCGGCACCGGTCGAGGCGCTGACCGCCGAGCCCGACGCCTGGGCCGCGCGTTAGATCACCTGGACGAGCATCCCCACGACGATCCCGGCGAAGCCGAGGATCATCGTCATGAACATCGCCAGAAGGATCCCGAGAAGGAGCCGGTAGTCGGCTCGCAATTCGGCAAAGCCGTCATCCACTTTCTTTTCCAGGCGGTCGATCCGCTTCTCGTCCCAGAAGATCCTCATAGGTCGATGGAAGCAGGCCCAAACGCCCATTTCAAGCGGTGTTACAGAGGATTTTGAAAGCGGTTACGTCTTGTTGACTTTCACCGGCACCAGGTCGAACTCGGTCCCGAGTCGCAGCTCCGAGTAGCGCCGGGTCCAGTCGTCGTTGACGCTGTCGGACTGTTTCTTCATCCGCGGCTGCAGCTCGAGATCCTCCGGCGGGGCGAGGCCGAGGCGATCGAGCAGGTTGAGCGTCGAGCGCTCGTAGTCGCCGGCGAAGTTCTCGTAGAGGACGAGGACCGGCTTGATCCCGGAGTGCTCGAAGAAAGCGTCCCAGGAGGCCTCCTCGATCAGCAGCTGCTGCAGGAGGTGATCGATCGCGCGGTAATGGAAGCGCAGCTGCGGGCGGTGCTCCTCGATGAAGGTGCGGTAGGGGGGAGCGCCGTCCTCCTCGACCGAGACCGCGCTCGAGCCGGCCTGTTCCTCGCGCCAGGTCGCCGTCTGCACGGCCTTCCACAGCGAGACCGCCTGGCGCACCTTGTTGGCGCGGACGACGCGGACGAAGGTGAGGTCGGGGAAGACGGTGGGGAGGAGCTCGGCGAGGGGCACGTCGCGGTAGGCGGGGATGTTGCGGACGAGGCTGACGAAGTCCCCGAAGTACCCCCACATCAGCTTCGCGCCGAAGATCCCGTTCGGCGTCGTCCCCGCCTCGAAGACCCACTCCAGATAGCGGTCGTAGGCGGCCCGGCTCCAGAGCGGTGAGCGCGGCGCCGGGTCGGAGCCGACCGCCCGCTCGCCGAGGTGGTCGCGGATCGACTGGTCCTCGACGCCGAGGAAGTATTCCTCCGGGCGGCGCGGCCGGCCGGAGTGGCGGAGCGCCTCGAAATACTCCTCCGGCCGCCCGGCGACGCCGGTTTCGGTGAGCGCCTGGCAGACGAGGGTCGAGCCGCTGCGGGGCGTGGCGCAGACGAGGTAGGAACGGTCGGGGCTCATTGCTGAGTAAGTTAATCAACAATAGGACGGTCGCGGGACGATCGCGACCCAGGACTGCTACCCGGAAGAATCGGGGAACATCGCCAAGGTGGACCGCCGGCCGAACATCCTCTACATCCACTCGCACGACACCGGCCGTGTCGTCCAGCCCTACGGGTTCCAGGTCCCGACCCCGAACATCCAGATGCTGGCCGACCAGGGCGTCCTCTTCCGCGAGGCCTTCTGCGCCGCGCCGACCTGCTCCGGCAGCCGCGCCAGCCTGCTGACCGGCCTCTACTGCCACAACAACGGCATGGAGGGGCTGGCCCACCGTGGCTGGACGCTCCACGACTACGGGCAGCATTGGGTGCACGCGCTGCGGCGCGGCGGCTACCACTCGATCCTGGTCGGCGAGCAGCACATCTCCAAGGACCCGGCCGTGATCGGCTACGACGAGATCGTCAAGGTCGAGACCAACAAGGCTGGGGACGTGGCGCCACTGACGATCGAGGCCCTCCACGGCGCGAAGCGGACCGGCAGGCCGTGGTTCATGTCGGTCGGCTTCTTCGAGACCCACCGCGACTTCTCCGCCCCGACCTCGGTCCGCGACACGCTCTACTCGCTGCCGCCCGGCAACCTGCCGGACCTGCCGGCGACGCGCCGCGACATGGCCGAGTTCAAGGCCAGCGTGCGCTCGCTCGACCAGGGGATCGGCGCCGTCCTCCACGCCCTCCACGATCTCGGCCTGGTCGACGACACCCTCGTCATCTGCACGACCGACCACGGCGTCGCCTTCCCCGGCTCGAAGGCGACCCTCACCGACCGCGGCACCGGCGTGATGATGATCATGCGCGGGCCGGGCGCCTTCGCCGGCGGCAAGGTGATCGACGCGCCGGTCACCCACCTCGACGTCTATCCGACGATCTGCGAGGTCGCGGGGGTTGAGGCGCCGGACTGGCTGCAGGGCCGCTCGCTGTCCCCGCTGCTGCGCGGTGAGGTCGAGCGCCTCCACGAGGCGACCTTCGCCGAGATGACCTACCACGCCGCCTACGAGCCACAGCGTTCGGTCCGCACCGAGCGCTGGAAGTACATCCGCCGCTTCGACGACTACCCCGGACCGGTGCTCGCCAACTGCGACGATTCGGCCTCCAAGCAGATCTGGTTGGAGGCGGGTTGGGGCGGGCGGACGGTCCCGCGCGAGCGACTCTACGACCTGGTCCTCGACCCGGCCGAGATGGAGAACCTCGCCGCCGATCCGTCCTGCGCCGAGGCGCTGGCCGAGATGCGCCGGCGGCTGGACGACTGGATGCGGGAGACCGAGGACCCCCTTCTCGCCGGCCCGGTGGCGCCGCCGGTCGGCGCCGAGGTCAACGAGCAGTGGCAGGTCTCGCCGGAAGAGCCGACCCGGACGATCGGGTCCGTCGCCGGGGTCAGAGACCCTGGATGAGGATCCCGGCGAAGCCGAGGATCATCGTCATGAACATCGCCAGCAGAACCCCGATCAGCGTCCGGAAGTCGGCGCGTGCCTCGCTTCTGACCGCGGCGAACTCGCCGGCCACCCTCGCCTCGAAGCCATCGATCCGGACCTCCAGGCGATCGATCCGTTGCTCGATTCGATCCATCTGCTGCTCGTCCGAAAGGGCCTGCATCGGCCGATCGAAGCACTCCCGAACCAGCAGATCAAGAGGTCGTCACAGAACTGTTTGAAAGTGGTGCCGATCCTTATCGCCCGGTCACGGCCGATCCCAGGGCCGCTCCATCCAGGTGACGCAGTTCCAGCCCGCGACGACGGGCGCGCCTCCCGGCTCCCGCATCTCGCCGTGCTCGAAGATCGTGAGGCCGCAGTTGGAGGAGCGCAGATGCCACATCCGCGTTTTCAGGTCCTCCGTGAAGAGGTCGCCGAGGATCGCGTCGAGCAGGAAGAAGCGGGTGATGATGCCGTGGCCGACCAGCAGGGGGAGGCCGGGGTCGCCTGTCGCTTCGGCCTCGAAGTGCGCCTTCAGCCGGCGGACGCGGGCGATCCCGTCGGCGAACGGCTCGCGTCGGTTGTACTCGAAGGCGTAGGGGATCGGCTCGGGCTCCAGGTCCAGTGCCGCCCCGACCGCCGCCGCCGTCTCGACGGCGCGCCGCATCGGGCTGGTGAAGAGGCGGGTGATCCCGAGTTCCAGCCTGCTCAGGCCCGCTGCGGCCTCCTTCGCCTGGGCGCGCCCGCGCTCGGTGAGCCGGTCGCCGATGTCCTCGTTCAGCCGCTCCTCGCCGGTGTGGACGTTGTGCGCCGACTCGCCGTGGCGCAGGAAGAGGACCCTCATCGAGAAGTCTCTGCCGCCCCTACTGGGCGGCAGGCGCCGCCCCTGCCACGACGTCGACGAAGTTCTCCAGGTGGCGGGTCGTCCAGCACTCGAAGGTGCCGTCGCAGTAGCGCTCGTAGGAGGACATCACCGAGTCGCCGTAGTTCCAGTAGAGCTTCGGCTCCGGGTTCAGCCAGAAGAGCCGGCCGGCGCGCTCGCTGATCCGGCCGAACACGTCGGCGTGGGGCTCACGGCCGTTGGTGCGCGCGTCGCCGAGCACGATCACGGTCGAGCGCGGGTCGAGGTCTTCGGAGATCTCGGTGAGGAACTCGAGCCAGACCCGGCCGTAGTCGGTGTAGCCGGAGACGTCGGCGACGCCGCCCTCGCTGGTGATCTTGCGGGCGACGGTGGCGAAGTCGCGCTCGTGCTCGAAGACGTCGGTCACCTCCGAGATCCGCTCGATGAAGACGAAGCTGCGCAGCTTGCGGAACGAGTCGTGGAGGGCATGGAGGACGGAGAGGAAGAAGACGCTGGCCGAGGTGACCGAGGTGGAGACGTCGCAGAGGACGTAGATCTCCGGGCGGCGGGGCCGCTTCGGCCGGAAGCGCAGGTGCATCGGCACGCCACCCGTCTCCAGCGAGGCGCGCATCGTCCGTCGCACGTCGACGATCTGGCCCTTGCGGCGGCCGCGCTGCTCGTTGCCGAGCGTCGCCAGCCGGCGCTTCATCTGCGAGACGGCGCGGTGGACGGCGGCCAGGTCCTGGGTCGGGCTGGTCGGCAGCGCCCGGTCGAGCTCGGCCAGCGGCCGCGAGGCGGGGAGCGTCTCGGTCCGCTCGATCAGGTCGCGTTCGAGTTCGCGGCGCAGGTGGCGCTCGAAGGCGCTCAGCTGGTCGCGGTCGAGGGGCGGGCGCTCCTCGCCGTCCTCTCTGGTCGGCTGGGCGCCGGAGCTGAGGCCGAGCGATCGGCGGATCCGCTGCACGTCGACGCCGACCACGCCGGAGCCCTCCTCGCGGCCGAAGGCGGCGATCGCCAGTCGCGCCAGGTCGCGCAGCGCGTTCTCGTCACCGCGTTCCATCGCGTCGCGGATCAGTTCGCTCAGCTCCTCGCTGTCGAGCCGGTCGCCTTCGCCGCCGGGCTGGGCGCCCTGATTGATCTCGTTCGCATCGCGCTCGCCGATCCCCTGTTCGATCGCGCTCGCCTCGGCGGCGCGGAAGAACCAGCGGTCGAAGATCAGCTCGAAGAGGCGGCGGTCGTCCTGGGACTTGGCGATCGTCGTCGCCAGCGCCTCGCGGAAGTCGGCCTGTGCGGTCCACGGCACGTGTTCGAGCGCCGCGAAGGCGTCGAGGATCTCCGACGTCCCCACCGCGACGCCCTCGCTCCGCAGCTCCTCGCAGAACCCGAGCAGCTTCGGCCCGAACCCTGGCGGGCCGGAGGCCGCTCTCGGTCCGTAGGGCGAGGCCGGGGTCACCGCGTCAGGCGGTGCGGTCGGGCAGCCGCATCCCGACCCGCTCGGCGACGAGGTCGATGTCGGTGCGGTGCTTGACGATGATCGACATCGAGTTGTCGAAGGTCTCGCGATCGATGTCGTCGACGCCCATCAGCAGCAGGGTGCGCGCCCAGTCGATCGACTCGGCGATCGAGGGGGGCTTCTTCAGGTCGAGGTCACGGACCATCTCGATCACCTCGACCAGCTTGCGGGCCAGCTCGCGCGGCATCTCCGGCGCGTGCAGGAGGACGATGTCCATCTCCCGCTCGATCCCCGGATAGTCGAGCCAGAGGTAGAGACAGCGGCGCTTCAGCGCCTCGGTCAGCTCGCGCGAGTCGTTCGAGGTGAGGACGACGATCGGCATCGTCGTCGCGCTGATCTGGCCGAGCTCGGGGATCGTGATCTGGAAGTCGGAGAGGAGCTCGAGCAGCATCGCCTCGAACTCCTGGTCGGTCTTGTCGATCTCGTCGATCAGCAGGACGACCGGCTCCGGGCTGGCGATCGCCTGCATCAGCGGCCTGGTGAGGAGGAACTCGGTGCCGAAGATGTCCTCCTGGACGTCCCCCCAGCCGGCATCGCCGCCGGCCTGGATACGCAGCAGCTGCTTGCGGTAGTTCCACTCGTACATCGCCTTCGCCTCGTCGAGCCCCTCGTAGCACTGCAGGCGCACCAGCGGCCGGCCGGTGGAGCGGGAGAGGGCCTTGGCGAGCTCGGTCTTGCCGACCCCGGCCGGACCCTCGACGAGGATCGGCTTGCCCAGCCGCTGGGCGAGGAAGGAGACCAGCGCGGCGGGCTCGTCGGCCAGGTAGCCGACCTCCGCCAGGGACCGCTTGACCGCCTCTACCGACTCGTCGGGCATGGTCGCGATGATAATCCGCGCCCGTGACCGACCTCTCCCTGCCGTCGGCGGCCCTGCCGCAGAGCCCGGGCGCCTACATCGCGATCGTCGGCGTCGGCTTCTTCGTCGGCATCTGCGGCCATGTCTTCAAGGTGCGCTGGCTGGTCGGCGTCGGGATCGCGCTGATCATCCTCGGGGCGCTGCTCCTGCCCTTCGCCGCGGGCATCCCGAGCGACGAACGCAGCCCGCCCACCGAAGAATCGCTGGAAGGCGGCTTCGGCGAAGAATGAGGCTATGGTGGTCCGTCCACCCTCCGCTTCCGAATCGAAGGAGTCGACCCCTTGAGCCGTAGACGAACCCTCGCGCTGCTGGCGGCCTTCGCGGTGCTCGCCACGATCTTGAGCGCCTGCGGCGGCGGTGGGGGGAGCGATCCGGACCCGCAGCAGACGATCGAAGAAGCGACCTTCGAAGGGCTCGAAAGCGGCCAGATCGAAATGGCGCTGTCGGTCGAGTCGGAAGGCCAGGATGCCGGCGAAGTGAAGGTCGAACTGGCAGGTCCGTTCCAGTCGACCGGCAAGCAGAGCCTGCCGGAACTGGCGATGACCGCCTCGGCGAAGGGGGAAGCGAACGGCGAAAAGCTCGACTTCGAAGGCGGTCTCACGGTCTTGAGCGACCGCGCCTACGTCGCCTACGAAGGCAAGAACTACGAAGTCGACCCGACCACCTTCGGCTTCATCAAGTCGGGCTTCGAAGAAGCCCAGCAGGAAGGCGAAAAGGAAAGCAAGGGCGGCGAAGTCACGGCCTGTCAGAAGGCGGCCACGTCGATCGACCTCGGTGAATTCGTCGAAAACCTCGAAAGCGAAGGCAGTGAAGAAGTCGGCGGGGTGGAGACGACGAAGGTGAGCGGCGACCTCGACCCGCAGGGCGCGGTCGAAGCGCTCTTCGAGCTGCTCGAAACCCCGGCCTGCGCCTCCGAGCTCGAAGCGGCGGGCTCGGTGTCGCTCTCCGAACTGAAGGCGCAGGAGGGCGAGCTGACCGGCGCGATCAAGAAGGCCCACGTCGAGCTGAACGTCGGCGAAGAAGACCACATCCCCCGCAAGGTCGTCGCCGAACTGGGCGTCGAACCGAAGGGCAGCGGCGAAACGGCCGAGCTCGACCTCGAATTCACCCTCTCCAAGGTCAACGAAAAGCAGACGATCAAGGCCCCGGCGGGCGCCGAATCGATCGAGAAGCTCTTCGAACAGCTGGGCGTCAACCCGCTCGAACTGCTGGGGACGGGTGGGGGCGGCGGCAGCAGCGCCGGGCTCGGCACCCTGCTCGAAGGCCTGACCGGCGGGCTCTCCGGCGGCGGTTCCACGGGCGGCGGCGAAAGTGGCTCGGCCGGGGCCTCGCAGGAATTCACCGAATGCCTGCAGGAAGCGCAGAGCGCCGCCGACGTCCAGAAGTGCGCGACGCTGATGGAATAGCGGCCTGAACGCGAACCGAACCGAGCCAGCGCAACAGCCCGGCGGACCGCCGCGCCTCGATGCGGCGTTCCTGCTCACCCCGCAGGGTTACCCCTACCTGCTGGCGCCGCTGATCCCGGTCGCGGTGGCGCTCGACCTCGCGGGCGTCTCGGCGGTCGTCGTCTTCGCCGCCTCGGCCCTCGGGATCATCCCCACGGCGGCGCTGATGGGACGGGCGACCGAGGAGCTCGCCTCCCGCTCGGGTCCGGGGATCGGCGGCCTGCTCAACGTCACCTTCGGCAACGCGCCGGAGCTGATCATCGCCCTCTTCGCGCTCGGCAAGGGCCTGCAGGAGGTGGTCAAGGCCTCGATCGTCGGCTCGATCGTCGGCAACATCCTGCTCGTCCTCGGCGCCGCGATGCTGGCGGGCGGGCTCGGTCGCGACAAACAGAAGTTCAACCGCACCGGCGCCGCGATCCAGACCTCGATGCTGATGCTCGCCGCCGCGGCGCTCCTCATGCCCGCGATCTTCGAGCTGGTCGAGGGCAAGGGCCTGCCGCTGCCGGGCAGCACCGCGACCCACTACGGCGGCACCGTCGAGCATCTCTCGCTCGCCGTCGCGATCGTCCTCATAGGCACCTACGTCCTCGGCCTCGTCTTCTCGCTGAAGACCCATCGCGACCTCTTCAACCCCGACTACGAGGACGAGGAGAGCTGGGGCTGGTCGGTTCGCACCTCGGTGATCGCGCTGGCGATCGCCGGCGTCCTGGTCGGGGTGATGTCGGAGGTGCTGGTCGGCTCGATCACCCAGGCCTCGGAATCGCTCGGCCTCTCCGAGTTCTTCATCGGCATCGTCGTCGTCGCGATCGTCGGCAACGCGGCCGAGCACTGGGTCGCCGTCCTCGTCGCCCGCAAGGACAAGATGGATCTCGCCGTCAACATCGCGATCGGCTCGAGCGGCCAGGTCGCGCTCTTCGTCGCCCCGGTCCTGGTCATCTGCTCCTACTTCATCGGCCCGTATCCGCTATCGCTGGTCTTCAACGGCTTCGAGCTGGGGGCGATCCTGATCGCCATCCTGATCGCCAACTACGTGATCCAGGACGGCGAGTCGACCTGGTTCGAGGGCGTCCAGCTGCTCGCCGTCTACGTCGTCTTCGGGCTCGCCTTCTATTACGCCTGATAACGGCGGATAGCCTGATCAGGTGGAATACCTGCTGCTCCTGATCAGCTTCGCGATCGTGCTGGCGGGGGCGCTGCTGTTCACCAACGCGGTCGAGTGGCTCGGCCATGTGCTCGGCATGGGGGAGGGGGCGGTCGGCAGCGTGCTCGCCGCGGTCGGCACGGCGACGCCGGAGACGCTGATCGCGATCATCGCGCTGATCAGCGCCGAAGCGGGCTCCGAAGACGTCGCGATCGGGGCGATCGTCGGCGCTCCGTTCCTGCTCGGCACCTTGGCGATGGGGCTGATCGGTCTCTTCGCCTACCTGTATCGGGAGCGCCGCGTCCAGGGTGTGGGCCTGGACGCCCATGGCCCGACCCTGGAGCGTGACCTGCTCTTCTTCCTCGCCTTCTTCGCCGTCGCCGGGGCGCTCGCCTGGGGCCCGCCGGCGGGGGTGCGCATCCCGTTCGGCATCGCCTTCCTCATCGCCTACCTCCTCTATGTGCGGCGCACGCTCGCCGCCTCCGGTGAGGTGCAGGGGGAGGAGACGCTCGACCCGCTCTACTTCGACCGTCGCACCGAGCGTCGCGGCAGCCCGTCGGCGATCCTCTGTCTGCTGCAGCTGTTGGTCGGGCTCGGCGCGATGGTCGGCGGCGCCCATCTCTTCGTCGAAGAGCTGCTGAAGATCGCCGACAGCCTCGGTGTCGACGCGCTGGTCCTTGCCCTCGTCCTCGCCCCGCTGGCGACCGAGTTGCCCGAGAAGGTCAACAGCTTCTTCTGGGTGCGCGAGGGGAAAGACGCCCTCGCCCTCGGCAACGTCAGCGGCGCGATGGTCTTCCAGTCGACGATCCCGATCGGCATCGGCCTGATCTTCACCCACTGGCACCTGGGTGCCAACGCCTTCATCTCGATCTGCCTAGGCCTTGCCGGCGGCCTCCTCGCCTACTTCAGCCTCCACCGTTCCCAGCGCTTCTCGCTCCCGGCGGTGGTCGCCTGGTTTTGCCTCTACGCGGCTTTTATCGTCGTCGTGGTCTAGGGAAGGGACACGGCCGTCCCGGCCACGACCCCGGCAGGGTGTGGCCGTGGCCGGGACGGCCGAGGGTTCGGGGAGAGGGCGTGGGGACCGGCGTGATCCGAGGAGGAATGGTGCGTGTTCCTTCCGAACCCCTCATGTCCCGGGCGGCCGCCCGGCGTGGGGACGACAACTAGTCGAGTTCGGCGAGGGCCTTCAGCACCAGACCGTCGTGCTTTTTCGGCTGGACCTTCGGGAAGACCCGGGCGATCTTGCCCTGCGGGTCGATGATGAAGGTGGAGCGCAGCATGCCCATGTACTTCTTGCCGTACATCGACTTCTCGCCCCAGGCGCCGTATTGCTCCGCCACCGCGTGATCGACGTCGCCGAGCAGCGTGAAGCCGAGCCCGTATTTGTCGTCGAACTTCTTGATCGCCTCCGGCTCGTCCGGCGAGACGCCGATCACCTTGACGCCGGCCTTCGCGTACTCGTCGCCGCGGTCGCGGATCCCGCAGGCCTGGGTCGTGCAGCCAGGCGTGTCGGCACGCGGGTAGAAGTAGAGGACGACGGTCTGCCCCTTGAAGTCGGAGAGCTTGACCTTCTTCCCGTCCTGGTCCGGCAGCGTGAAGGCCGGTGCTTTGTCCCCTGGCTCGAGCGGCACTCAGTGGAACTCTAGATATCCGCGGAGGCCGAAGACCGCACCCTTCTTGGATGGCACGCCGACGTGGACGGATGGGCGAGGCGCGGACCCCATGGCGTTCGTTTCCGAACGTCGTTCAATAATATGCTTGAGAGAATTTCCCTGCTTGCGCCCGACGTACCATGACGAGGCTCCCGAAAGACCGCGACACCCAGCTCACCCCGGCCGAGATCGCCGCAGTCGCGCTCCGTCAGTTCGACGAGACAGGGACCGAGCCGAGCATCCGCTCGATCGCCGCCGAGCTCCGCGTCACCCCGGCCGCGATCTACCACCACTTCCCCTCGCGCGCGGCGATCGTCCGCGCCGCCGTCGACCTGGTCTGGCGGGAGACGCTGGTCGAGCTGCTGAAGCTGGTCCCCAGACCGCTCGACGCGGAGCCGCGGGAGGTCCTGGTCGCGATCGGGATCGCCACCCGCCGCGCCTGGATGGCCCACTACAGCCTCGCCCCCTATCTGTCCGCAAACCCCGAGGTCGATGAGTTCACCCGCAACTCGCTCGGTCTGATGGCAAGCCTGCTCGAGCGCATCGGGCTCGAAGGCGAGGCGGCCGCGGCCGCCTTCCACAGCTACACCTCGTTCATGATCGGCTCGGTCCTCTTCGCCGCCTCACGCCTGGCCGCGAACGAGAGGCTCGGCGAGGAGGGGCGCGGCGACCAGCCTTTCCATATCGACTACGACGCGGGCCAGGCGCGGAACTCGAGCGACGAGACGCGGCACGCGATCGACGCGGTGATGGAGATCTCGGTCGTCGATCCCGAGCGAGACGAGCAGCTGTACATCGCCAGCCTGCGGAGCCTGGTCGCCAGCCTCACGGCGGTCGACTGACCCTCAGTCCTCGCGGCCGGGCTCCTGGCCTTCCTCGTCCTCGTCGAGCTCGTCGTCGCCCTGTTCGAGCGCGGTCTCGGAGACCGAGCCGGTCGAGCCGGGGTGGTAATGGGTCTGGAAGGTCTCGAGCACGCGGTCGCGGCCGTCCTCGTCGATCGGCACCTCGTCGGAGAGCCGCACCCACTCGGCGCCCTCATAGGCCTCGAGGTTGAAGACCTCCTGATCGATCGAGGCCGAGTCGTCGACGACCACGACGACCTCGGTCTGTGGGTTGAAGTAGGTCCCGGGCTGGACCAGGAGCTCCTCCACCTCGTAGAGGGTCTCTTCAGGATCGGGCGCCATCGGCGCGATCTTAGAGCGTCAGCTCGGCGAGTTGACGGTCGGTCTCGGCCGCCACGTCGAGCGGCTCGAGCCCGGCCCGCCGCCGCCTTTCGTTGCGGGCGACCACCAGCTGTCGAACCTCGGCTCGGAGCTCCTCGTCGTGGCTTGTGGGGGTGGACTCGGCCGCGGCGGCCAGGAGGCGCGCCGACTCCGCCTCGATGTCGAGCGCCGGCTCGCCGCGCGCCTCCCGCCGGCGCGATCGCGCCTCCAGCATCTGGCGCACCTCGGCCGCCTGGATCGCCGGGTCGAGCGGTTGCGAGGCCGCCCCGCCGCGACCGTGCGGCTCGCTGAGGATCGCGAAGGGCCCGCCGCCATAGGAATTCCAGCCGCCGGCGACCCGTTTGATGCCGAAGCCGATCAAAGGCGCCACGACGCCGGTGAAGACCAGCACCGCCGCCGCCTTCGTTCCCACCGACACGGCCATCACGAAATCCACCCACCCAGCCTAGCCCGCCCTTTCCGGGCCGTCATCCGGTACTCTGTCCCTTGGTTGACTGACCAGTCAATCGGGGACGCCGAACGGCGCTCCTGCACAACTTCGAAGCCCGAACAAAAGGAGCGTCAAGCGGTGGTCGACTTCACCCTGACCGACGAACAGAAAGACCTGCGCGAGCTCGCGCACTCCTTCGCCGAGAAAGAGATGCGCCCGGTCGCCTGGGAGTACGACAAGGACGGCACCTGGCCCGAGGATGTCCTGCGCAAGGCCTGGGACGTCGGCCTGATGAACACGCATGTCCCGGAGGCCTATGGCGGCCCGGGTCTCGACTACCTCTCCGGCTGCGTGATCGAGGAGGAGATCGGCTGGGGCTGCTCCGGCATCGGCACCTCGCTGATGGCCAACGGCCTCGCCTCCGCGCCGGTCGGCCTCGGCGGCTCCGAGGAGACGAAAAAGAAGTACCTCGGCGGCCTCGTCGAAGACTTCAAGCTCGCCTCCTTCTGCCTCACCGAGCCGGACGCCGGCTCCGACGTCGCCGGGATGAAGACCCGCGCCGTCAAGCAGGGCGACAAGTACATCCTCAACGGCTCCAAGTGCTTCATCACCAACGGCACCTACGCCGACTGGTTCACGGTCTACGCGAAGACCGATCCGGACGCCGGTCACCGCGGCATGTCCGCCTTCGTCGTCGACGCCGACACCCCCGGTGTCACCGTCGACAAGAAGGAGGACAAGATGGGCCAGCGGGCGTCGAACACCGCGACGATCTCCTTCAACGACGTCGAGGTGCCCGCCGAGAACCTCCTCGCCGAAGAAAACAAGGGGTTCAAACTGGCGATGATGACCCTCGACCGCACCCGTCCGGGCGTCGCGGCGATGGCCACCGGGATCGCCCGCGCCGCGTTCGAGTTCGCCTCGGACTACTCGAAGGAACGGGTCCAGTTCGGCGTGCCGATCGCGATGCACCAGGCGATCCAGTTCATGATCGCCGACATGGCGACCAAGGTCGACGCGGCCCGCCTCTTGACCTGGAACTCGGCCGTGCAGCTCGACCAGGGCCAGCGCAACACGCTGCGCTCCTCGGAGGCCAAGCGGTTCGCCTCGGACTCGGCGATGGAGGTCACCACCGACGCCGTCCAGGTCTACGGCGGCTATGGCTTCATCAAGGAGTACCCGGTCGAGAAACTGATGCGCGACGCGAAGATCATGCAGCTCTACGAGGGGACCAGCCAGATCCAGCGCCTGGTCATCGCCAAAGAGGTGCTGCTGCCGCGCAACATCGACGAGGTCACCCCGGAGGCGAAAGCCGCCGCCGCCTCGCAGGCCGAGCAGGCCCCGGCCACGGTCTAGTCACACCCCGCTGTCGACGGGGCCGAGATCCGGACCATGTGTCCGGAGCTCGGCCCCGTCGGCGGGGAGTTCAGCCCGTCGTGCGCCTGCGGTAGGCGCGCACGGTGAGCGGGATCACCACGGCGAGGATCGCCACGCACCAGAGGACCCCTGCGACGACCGGGTGCTCCAGCGGCCAGGCCGCGTCTGACGGCACCGCGGTGGGGTTGCCGAACAGGGTCCGCACCGCCGCGGCCCAGGCGCTGACCGGGTTGTATTCGGCGACCTGACGGAGGCCTTCGGGCAGCCCGCCGACCGGCACGAAGGTGTTGGCGACGAAGGTCAGCGGGAAGACCGTGATGAAGGCGATCCCTTGCACGCCGTCGGGGGAGCGGGCGAGGATCCCGATCAGCGTCCCCAGCCAGATCATCGCGATCGCCAGCAGGAAGAGGAGGCCGAAGCCGGCCACCGCTTCGGGCGCCGTCGAGGAGATCCCCCAGCCGACGATCAGGCCGGCGACGATCATGATCGCGATCGCCAGCAGCGTCGCGCAGAACTCCGCGGTGAGGTGCCCGATCAGATAGGCAGGGCGGGACATCGGCAGCGAGCTGAAGCGATCGATGATCCCTTCACCGAGGTCGGTCGCCATCGAGACGCCGGGTCCCATCAGGCCGAAGACGAGGGTCTGGACGAGGATCCCGCCGATCAGATATTCGTGGTAGTCGCCTCCCGGGACGTGGATGACACCGCCGAAGACGTAGCTGAAGAGCAGCACGAACATCAGCGGCTGCAGGGTGACGTCGAAGAGCTTCTCCGGGATCTGGCGGATGTGGGCGAACTGGCGCCGCGCCAGCACCCAGGCATCGGCGGCGAGCCAGCGCAGGCGGGCGGGTCCGGCCGGGGTCTTGGGTAGGGCGGTGGTGGTGAGTGCGTCGGCGTTCATGCGGCCGCCTCCTCGCGGTCGGTGGGTTGGCCGTCGGCCCCCGTGCCGCGGTTGCGCGGCGAGGTGAGGGAGAAGAAGACGTCATCGAGGGTCGCCTCGCGACGGCGCACGTCGTGGGCATCGACGCCGCCCTCCTCGAGCGCCCGGACGACCTCGATCAGTCGCGTCGATTCACTTGCCGGGGCGGCGACGAAGAGGCCCTCTCGGTCGATCTCGGCGGGGCCGGCGGCGACCTTCTCCAAGGCGCCGGCGGCGGCCGGTAGCTGTTGGGCCGCGTCGACGGTGACGACGACCCGTTCGCCGCCGTGTCGCGCCTTCAACTGGGCGGGCGAGCCGGTGGCGACGATCTTGCCGTGATCGAGCAGGACGACGTCGTCGGCGAGCTGGTCGGCCTCCTCCAGATATTGGGTGGTGAGGATCAGCGTGGTACCGCCGCCGACCAGCCCGCGCAGGAGCTCCCAGAGCTCGTTGCGGCTTTCCGGATCGAGGCCGGTGGTCGGCTCGTCGAGGAAGAGGACGGGGGGAGAGGCGACCAGGCTGGCGGCGAGGTCGAGCCGCCGGCGCATGCCGCCGCTGTAGTCCTTGACCAGGCGGTCGTCCGCGTCGGCGAGGCCGAGCTCGGTCAGCAACTGGTCGGCGCGCGCCCGGGCGACCTTGCGGGGCAGGTGGTAGAGCCGGCCGATCATCTCGAGGTTGTCGAAGCCGCTCATCAGCCCGTCGACGGTCGCCGCCTGGCTGGTCAATCCGATCTGGTCGCGGACCCGGTTCGGTTCGGTGACCACGTCGTGCCCGGCGACCTTGGCGGACCCCGCGGTCGGCTCGGCGAGGGTGGTGAGGATGCGGATCGCGGTCGTCTTCCCGGCCCCGTTGTGGCCGAGCAGCCCGAGCACCGAGCCGGTCGCCACCTCGAGATCGAAGTCGCGGAGCGCCCACTGCTCGCCGTAGCGCTTGCCGAGGCCTTCGGTGACCACGGCGTGGGGAGTCTGGATGTCTTGATTCATTTCGTACCTCGTACGTTGTCTTGGTACAGCGTACGACCAAATTAGCAGTACGATGTACGAAATGTCGAGCGACTCGCGAAAAACCCGTCACGGCCGCTCTGAGCGCGAACAGGAAAGGGCCGAGGAGAAGGTCCAGGAGCGCATGGATCGCGCTCGCGAGAAGGCCGAAAAGGCCGAAGCGACCGTCCGGGATCGCTCCGAGCAGGCCCAGGAGCGGATCGCCCGGGCGCTGGAGCGCGTCGCCGACGTCGAAGAGCGGGCGGGGGAGAAAGTCGCCCGTGCGATCGATCGGGCTGAACGCGCCGGTGGCGCCCACGAGGCTCTCCACGACACCGGGGAACCCGAGCCGATGATCTGGTTCCGACAGGAACCGACCTCGCGCCGCCCCGCTCACACCCGCGCCGATATCGCCCGCGCGGCCCTTGAGATCGCCGACGCCGAAGGCTTTGACGCCGTCTCGATGCGCCGCGTCGCCGAGCGCCTCGGCGCCGGGACGATGACCCTCTATCACTACGTCCGCAACAAGGACGAGCTGGTCGCCCTGATGAACGACGCGGTGATGGCCGAGGTGGTGGTCCCCGAGGGGGAGCTGTCGGAAGATTGGCGCACGGCGCTCACCCAGATCGCGCACCGCAGCCACGCTGCCTTCGCGGCCCATCACTGGGTGTTCCAGAAGATGAACGACGACGGCGTGCCGGGGCCGAACGGGATGCGCCACTTCGAGCAGTCGTTGCGCGCGGTCGCCGGGCTCGGTCTCGACCGGGAGCGCACCTTCGAAGTGATCGGCCAGGTCGATGACTATGTGTTCGGCTACTCGCTGCGCGAGGTGCAGGAGGCCGAAGAGCACGAGCACGGCTGGTCGCCCGAGGTCGTCGACTTCTTCCGGCGCGAACTGGCAACCGGTGACTACCCGCTGATCGACGAGTTCTTCGGCGAGGACTTCGAGGCGACCTTCGAGTGGGCGATGGAGTTCATGGCCGACGAGGGCCGCTTCGAGCGCGGCCTCACCCGCCTCCTCGACGGCATCGAAGCCGAGTTCGCCCCCAAATAGCGCCGCAAGGGACGAAAGCGGGGGGAGAGCCCGGTGTGCGGTCGACCTTTGGCCCGTTGTGAGGGCCAATAGACGACCGAACAACGAGCGAACGCCAAGCCGCGAAAGCGCGGTCGACCCTAGGCCCGCTGAGCGGGCCAAAAGACGACCGCGATCCGAGAACCGGGCCAAAGGACGACCGCACATGGCGACGCGCGATCGCGCCTTGGCGCTCCTGGCGACCAGGCAGCACGGGGTGGTGTCGATTCGGCAGTTGGAACAGCAGCTCGGGTTTTCGCATCAAGCGGTCGCTCGCGCCATGGCGTCCGGGAGGCTTCACAGTGTCCATCGAGGCGTATACGCGGTTGGGCACACGAATCTTTCCCGGCGCGGTGAATGTTTGGCCGCAGTGCTGGCGGTTGGACCAGGGGCTCTGCTCAGCTACCACTCGGCCGGGTGGCTCTGGGGGATCTGGCGAGGCTCGCCGCAGCCCTTCCACGTCACGGCCGTGGTGCCGCGGCACCATCCGACGCCGAAGGAGATCACGCGCCACCGCGCCCGCAATCTGGTCGATGAGGATCGAGCGATCGCCGATGGCATCCCCATCACCTCGATCGCTCGCACGCTCTTGGATCTCGCCTGGAAGTTGCGAGGCGATCAGATTCGCCGCATGCTCTCTCGCGCCGAAGATCTCGACCTTCTCGATCTCGGCGCGATTAACGCTGTGATCGAACGCAACCGAGGCCACCACGGCGCGAAGCGTCTCCGATACGCCCTCGCCATCTATGAACGCCCCGTCTACTCGCGCTCGGAGTTCGAGCGACGCTTCGTCGAACGTCTCATCTCCGCCGGGCTCCCTCGCCCCGCCACCGGCTGGAACGAGATCGGCTACGAGCTCGACGTCTACTGGCCCGAGCGCCGTTTCGGGGTCGAACTCGACGCTTTCGAGACCCACGGCACCCGAGAGGCCTTCGAGAGCGACCACGATCGTGACCTCGCCTTCGCGCTTGCCGGGATCGAGACGGTCCGTGTCAGCGAACGCCAGTTCCTTCGCGAACCGGACTGCATAGCCACGAAGATCGCGGATCTCCTCGATCGCCGCGAAGTGTGGTCGATCTAAGGCCCGCTTACCGGGCCAAAGGACGACCGCGGTGCGGGTGTCTGGCGGAGCTCGCCTAGCGCGGAGCGCCGTCGCGGCGCTTGGAGGCCTTCAACCGCGTCACTTTGTCGAGGATCAGCTTGCGGAGGCGGACCGAGTCGGGGGTCACTTCGACGCACTCGTCGTCGCGGAGGAACTCGAGCGACGCTTCCAGGGTCAGCCGCGTCGCGGGCGCCAGTCGGACCAGCACGTCGGCGCTCGCCGCCCGCATGTTGGTCTGCTGTTTGGCCTTGGTCGGGTTGACGTCGAGGTCGTCGGAGCGCGCGTTCTCGCCGACGATCATCCCTTCGTAGACCTCCTCGCCGGGCCCGACGAAGAGGGTGCCGCGGTCCTGCAGGCTCATCAGCGAGTAGCCGGCGGTCTGGCCGCGCCGGTCGGCCACCAGCGATCCCGTCTGGCGCGTCCGCAGCTCGCCCGCCCACGGCTCCCAGCGGTCGAATACGTGGTGCAGGATGCCGGACCCCCGCGTCTCGGTGAGGAACTCGGTGCGGAAGCCGATCAGCCCGCGGGCCGGCACCAGATAGTCCATCCGCACCCAACCGGTCGAGTGGTTGACCATCTGCTCGAGCCGCCCCTTGCGGCCGGCCAGCATCTGCGTCACCGCCCCGACGTGCTCCTCGGGCACGTCGATCGCCAGCCGCTCGACCGGCTCGTGCACCTTGCCGTCGATCTCCTGCGTCACCACCCGCGGCTGCCCGGCGGTCATCTCGAAGCCCTCGCGCCGCATCATCTCCAGCAGCACGACCAGCTGCAGCTCGCCGCGGCCCTGCACCTCCCAGGCGTCGGGACGCTCGGTGTCCTTGACCCGGATCGAGACGTTGCCGACCAGCTCGCGGTCGAGCCGGTCGCGGATCTGGCGCGCGGTCAGCTTGTCGCCGCCGCCCTGCCCGGCCATCGGCGAGGTGTTGATCCCCAGCACCAGCGACAGCGACGGCTCGTCGACGGTGATCACCGGCAGCGGGCGCGGGTCCTCGACGTCGGCGAGCGTCTCGCCGATCGTCACCTCTTCGATCCCGGCGACGGCGATGATTTCGCCCGGCCCGGCCTCCGCGGCGACCACCCGCTCGAGCCCTTCGGTCACGTACAGCTCCGACACGTTTGCGCGCCGCACCTCGCCGTCGGCGCGGCACCAGGCGATCGGCTGGCCGGAGCGGATCGTCCCCTGGCGCACCCGGCAGATCGCCAACCGCCCGACATACGGCGAGGCGTCCAGGTTCGTCACATGCGCCTGCAGCGGCGCGCCCTCGTCGTAGGTCGGCGCCGGGATCTTCTCCAGCATCAGGTCCAGCAGCGGCATCAGGTCGGTCCCCTCGACCCCCTCCTCGAGCGCCGCCCAGCCCGCTTTCGCATTGGTGTAGACGATCGGGAAGTCGATCTGCTCCGAATCGGCGTCGAGGTCGATGAAGAGCTCGTAGACCTCGTCGACCACCTCGGAGATCCGCGCGTCCGGGCGGTCGACCTTGTTGATGACGAGGATGATCGGCAGGCGCCGCTCGAGCGCCTTGCGCAGCACGAAGCGCGTCTGCGGCAGCGGCCCCTCCGACGCGTCGACCAGGAGCAGCGCCCCGTCGACCATCGTCAGCGCCCGCTCTACCTCGCCGCCGAAATCCGCGTGGCCGGGCGTGTCGACGATGTTCAGCTTCACTCCGCCGTGCTGGACCGCGGTGTTCTTGGCGAGGATCGTGATCCCCTTCTCTCGCTCCAGGTCCATCGAGTCCATCACCCGCTCGGCCACCTCCTGGCCTTTGCGGAAGGTTCCGGTCTGCCAGAGCATGGCGTCGACCAGCGTCGTCTTGCCGTGGTCGACGTGGGCGATGATCGCGCAGTTGCGCAGGTCGTCTCGGGTAGCGGTCATGGGGAGGAGTGAGGGTAGGGAACGGGGACGCCGGGTCCGTGGGGAACGGACCCAGACAAGACGAAGCCCGCACGAGGCGGGCTTCCCAGACTGTCTATGAGCGCTTGCTCTACGAAGTCTGCTGAACGCTGGCCGCGGCCGGGCCCTTCGGGCCTTCCTCGGACTCGTAGCTCACCTTGGCGCCCTCGGTCAGGGACTTGAAGCCCTCACCCAGGATGGCGCTGTGATGGACGAAGACGTCCTTCGAGCCGTCGTCGGGCGTGATGAACCCGTAGCCCTTGTCGTCGCTAAACCACTTCACGGTTCCAGTAGGCATGCATTGCCTCCACATCGTGTGCTGCAAACGCTGACGATGCGGGAATGCAACGACTGCGAGCGCTAGACACAAACTTACGGCCGGTACCCCGGCCCTTTCAGGCGGCACCGTAGCAGGATCAAGCCGCTTGGGAAGTGACTTTTCGTGTTTATGGGCCTCCCTTGGGCGTCCGCGGGCGCTTCTAGCTTTGGCCCATGCGCTTCCTCGACCACATCGACCGGGGCGCGATCGGCGATCTGCGCGGCCGTGACGAGTACTTCTGGCTCGACCTCGACGCGCCGAGCGAAGACGACGTCGCGACCCTGGGCGACATCTTCCACTTCCACCCGCTCGCCCTGGAGGACATGCGCAAGAAAGGGCAGCGGCCGAAGCTCGAGGACTTCGGCGACTACATGTTCCTCGTCTACTACGGGGCTTCGCCGCCGATCCAGCTCGAAGAGGTCCATGCGCTGATCAGCGGCGGCTACCTGGTGACGATCCACGATGGTCCCTGCAAGGCGCTCGACGAAGTCCGGGAACGGCTCGACCGGCAGCCGCCGCGCTCCGAGCAGTTCGTCGTCTACCGCGTCCTCGATGCCCTCACCGACACCTTCTTCCCGCTGCTCGAGGACCTCGAAGACCGGCTCGAACGGCTCGACGAGGAGATCTTCTCCGAGCCCTCGCCCGACCACCTGCAGCCGCTGACCGAGCTGCGCCGGGACCTGGTCGAGCTCGGCCGGGTGGCGACGCCGCAGCGCGACATGCTCGCCCGGCACGTCGACGACATCCTCGAAATCCCCGGCCTGCAGGCCGATTCCCGCAACTACTTCCGCGATGTCTACGACCACGCGATCCGCATCTCCGACCAGATCGACGCCTACCGCGACCTGCTGATCGGCAGTCGCGACGCCTATCTCTCTGTCACCTCCAACCGCCTCAACGAGATCACCAAGCAGCTGACCGTGGTGGCGACGATCTTCCTGCCGCTCTCCTTCGTGGTCGGCTTCTTCGGCCAGAACTTCGCCTGGATGGTCCGCAACATCTCGAGCGCCGCCGATTTCTGGGTGATCGGGGGCGGTACCATGCTGGCGTCGGTGCTGATCCTGGTGGTCTGGCTGCGCCGGTCTTCCTACGCCTGACACGTGTTCTAAGGAACCCACGTTCGATGTTCGGTCGCCGCAGATCCGGTGTCGCCTGGTGCGTCTGCGCACTGGTCGCCCTTGCCTGCGCGGCGCCCGGCGTGGCGGTCGCCGCCGAAGGCGGGAGCACGCCGCTCTCGCCCGAACTGGTCGAGCTGGCGAAGCCCGCCGTCGCCTCGCGGTCCCCCGAAGCCCAGGCCGAAGCGATCGGGGTACCGGTCGAAGGCCCCGGCGGCCTGATGCGAGAAGAAGGCGGCCGGGTGGTCGTCGAAGCGCACTTCGAAGCGGGGGCGTTGGTGCGGGTCGAAGCGCTGCGTGAGGCGGGGGCGAAGATCGAACTCGCCTCCCGCCGCTACCAGACGGTGGCGCTCTCGATCGCGCCCGGGGACCTCGACGCGCTCGCCGAAGTCCCCGGCCTGAGCGCGGTCGAAGCCTCCCGCAAGCCGATCGTCTACGGCCTCGAAGAAGGCGCGGGCACCGCGGCCGGCGGGTCGGGGACCTGCGAAGGCGGCTCGGTGATCAGCCAGGGCTACCAGCAGCTGAACGTCTCCGGGGCGCGCAGTGCCTTCGGCGCGCAGGGAGCCGGGGAGACGATCGGCGTCCTCTCCGATTCATTCAACAAAGCGACCAAATCGGCGGACGGGAAATCGACGATCGCCACCAAAGCCAAGGGGGACGAAGAATCCGACGATCTCCCCGGCCCGAACGGCAGCTGCGCCGGCCAGAAGGTGGCGGTCGACGTGCTCGAAGACGCGCCCACCCCGGCGGCCGGTGAAGAAGAACCGGCCGACGAGGGCCGGGCGATGCTGCAGGTGATCCACGACCTCGCGCCGGAAGCGAAGCTCGCCTTCGCCACCGCCTACTCGACCGAACTCCAATTCGCCGAAAACATCGAACGGCTCGCCGCGCCGAAGATCGCCGGCGGCGCCGAAGCCGACGTGATCGTCGACGACGTCGGCTACTTCGCCGAGCCCTTCTACCAGGAAGGCCCGGTCGCCGACGCGATCCAGAAGGTGACGAGCGAAGGCGTCACCTACCTGACCGCGGCAGGCAACGACAACATCATCGAAAGCGGCTCCGGCGACGAATTCGCCTCCTGGGAACGGGATGAATTCGAGGACACGGCCTGCCCCTCGGCGCTCTCCGGTCAGGCCCCCGGCGCGACCTCCAGCTGTCTCAACTTCTCCCCGACGGGCACCGATGCGACCTACGCGATCACGGTCGAAAAGGAATCGGAACTGCTCGTCGACCTGCAGTGGGAGGAACCTTGGTACGGCGTCCACAGCGACCTCGACACCTACCTGCTGAACTCGTCCGGCAGCCAGATCCTGGCCGACGAACGGGGTAACAACATCTCGGCCGAGAAGCCCTACGAACTGCTCGCCTGGGAAAACAAATCGAGCGCCCCGGTGACCGTCGAGCTGGTGATCGACCGCTGCATCAGCACCTGCAACTCGCACGCGACCAGCGGCCTCCGGCCACGGCTGAAGTTCATCCTGCTCGAGAACGGCAGCGGGGTCTCGAAGACCGAGTACCCGCTGTCCGACGCGGCGGCCGGGATCACCGTCGGCCCGACGATCTACGGCCACGCCGGATCGACGGCGGCGGTGACGCTCGGCGCGGTCAACTACGCGCAGTCGAGCAGCGCGCCCGTCGAACCTGAGCGTTACTCCTCGCGCGGCCCGGTGACCCACTACTTCGGGCCGGTGGCCGGTACCTCCCCGGCTACCGCGCTGGCGGCGCCGGAAGCGATCCGCAAGCCGAACCTGACCGCCACCGACTGCGCCTTCACGACCTTCTTCGCCACCCACAAGGCGGACGGCTGGCACTTCTGCGGGACCTCGGAGGCGGGTCCGCACGCCGCCGCGGTCGCCGCCCTGATGCAGGAGCTCGACGGGTCGGCGACGCCCGCGCAGATCGCCGCGGCGATGGAAGAATCGGCGACTCCCTACACCTCGGTCACCTCACCCTGCGCGGTCGGGACCGGGATGCTGAACGCCGAGGCGGCGATCACCGACCTCGGCACTCCCGCGGGCGCCACCCTGCCGGGGGCCTCGGCCTGCACGCTGAAGGAAGGGGAAGAATCGCCTGCGGGCGGCGGCGGTGAAGGAGGAGGTGGCGGTTCCGCCGGGGAAGAACCGGCTCCGACCCCGGTCACCCCGACCACGCCTGGAGGGACGGAAACCAAGAGCCAGTCGTCGACCGCCTCGGTCGGCTCCGCCGCGGCGCCGCAGACGACGATCGTCGGGCCGGGCAGGATCGTCAAGACGCGCCGGGCGACCGTCCTCATCCACTTCACGCTGAAGGCCGACGAGTCCCCGGTCACCTTCATCTGCCAGTTCGATCAGCGGCCGTCCGGCTCCTGCGGCCACAGCGTCGCCCACCGCTTCGGCGCCGGCGCGCACACGCTCACGGTGTGGACGGAAGACGCCGCCGGCAACGTCGGCGAAGCCGTCCTCCACTTCCACGTCAGGAGGATCCGTCGATAGCTCCCGGGTCGTCGTCGGTGGCGCCCGAGCGGCGGATGATCCAGTTGGCGACCCCGATCAGGAGCACGGCGCCGAGCAGCGCCCCGATCACCGTCGGGTCGCCCGCGCTGATCCCTTCGAGGCGCGTGCCGAGGTAGACGGCGAGCGCGGTGATCGGCAGGAAGCCGACTGCGGTCGTCCAGCAGTAGCGGTGGAAGGGGACGCGGGCGGCGCCGGCGGCGTAGGAGATCAGGCTGAAGGGGACGATCGGTAGCAGCCGCAGGGCGATCAGCAGGGTGACGCCGCCGCGCGCGACCATCCGTTCGTAGCGGCCGAAGCGCTCCTCGCCGAACCAGCGGGCGAGCAGCGGCCGGGCGACGCCGGCGCCGAACCAGTAACAGATCAACGCCGAGAGCATCCAACCGACCGCGACGATCCCGAGGCCGCCGAGGAACCCGTAGGCGAAGCCCGCGGCGGCGTTCACGATCTCCGCCGGGTAGGGCACGATCGAGTGGATCAGCGCGAGGCCGACGATGATCAACGGCCCGGCCGCGCCGAGCGACTTGATCTGGTGGCGCACCTCCGAGGTTTCGCCGTGGATCGCGGCGACGGCGGCGTGCCGCAGGGCGGGTATCGCGAGGACGAGGACCGCAAGCAGTGCACAGCCGGCGACCGTGATCCCGATCTCGAGCCAGGGCAGTCGCGGGCGCTCTTTCCGCTCTACGGTCACCGGTGGCCAATGTGCCATATGGGGGACCTCGGTAGGTGAAGGGCCGGGTGGTCGTTGATTGATTCTGCGGGCGGGCGCCCGTCCGAGAAGCGTCCCGGGCGTCTCGTGGCGACCCCGGCAGGGTGTGGCCGCCACGAGACGCCCGGGACGTGAGGGGTTCTCAGGGAAGTTCACACGGAGGTATGGAAGACGTCGAGGACTTGACAGATCTTCATGCGTCCTCCCTTCGATTCGGAGGGCGCGGCGACGACCGTGCACTTGACCACACCAGGGTGTGGTCAAGTGCACGGTCGTGGTGGGCCTGACGAGGAAGACGCACGGAACCGTGGACTCGTCGGTGTCTTCGTCACGGATCACGGGCCTTCGTGGAGGAACACGCGCCTCTCTCCCCGGAGCGCGCCGATCCCCACTCCCTCTCCCCGAACCCTCGGCCGTCCCGGCCACGGCCACACCCTGCCGGGGTCGTGGCCGGGACGGCCGCGTCCCTTGCCCCTTCGGGCGCCAGCTCAGGGGCGCCCGATCCCTCCCCATCCCACGGAGCTCCCGAGCTCGATCAACGCCCGACGGCGGCATCGCGCAGCCGGTCCGCCAGGCCGGAATGGCGCCCGCTGCTCTCGCCGCGACGGACTGCGGCGGCGAGCGCCGTCGAGTCGCCGACCAAGACGCAATCGCGACGCGCCCGGGTGATCGCCGTGTAGAGCAGGGGGCGGCTCAGCATCCGGGTATGGGAGCGGTGGCAGACGGCCACGACCACCGGCACCTCGCAGCCCTGTGCCTTGTGGACCGAGATCGCGTAGGCGAGCTTCAGCGTCGCCGTCTCCGAGTAGGGCATCGCCAGCGTGCCGCCCTCGTCGGTGTCGACGACGATCGTTTCCTCGTCGGGATCGTCGCTGCGGAGGAAGACGATCGAGCCGTTCATCAGGCCGAGCTCATGTGAGTTGCGGGTCTGGATCAGGCGGTCGCCGATCCGGAAGCGCTCGGCGACGGCGCGCCTACCGTCCGGGTTCAGCCGCTGTTGCAGTCGCTCGTTCAGCGCGTCGATCCCGACCGGTCCTTTGTACATCGGCGCCAGCGTCTGGACCTCGCGGATCGGGTCGACGCCGAAGCTCTCCGCCGCCCGCTCGGCGACCACCTCGACGACGGTCTCCAGCGCCCGCTCCGCCACCGGCCGCTCGATGAAGAAGAAATCGCGTTCCTGGTCGGGGCCAGGCTCGAGGTGGGGGGGACGGCCGCGGTTGATCTCGTGGGCGGCGGTGGTGATCATCGAGCGCGCCGCCTGGCGGAAGATCTGTGTCAGCCGTACGACCGACGCCGCCTCGGACTCGATCAGATCCTCGAACGGCTTGCCCGCGCCGATCGGCGGCAGCTGGTCGGCGTCGCCGACGAAGACGACGTGGGTCGTCTCGGCCAGGCCTTCGAGCAGCACCTCGCAGAGCCTCAGGTTCAGCATCGAGGACTCGTCGACGATCACCAGGTCGACGGGCAGCGGCCGCCCCGGGCCGTAGCCGGGGTCGCCGCCGGGGATCCATTCGAGCATCCGGTGGATCGTCTGCGCCTCGTGCCCGGTCGTCTCCTGCAGGCGGCGGGCGGCGCGACCGGTCGGCGCGCAGAGGGCGATCTTGACGTCCGCATTTTCGGCGGCGACGACGATCTCCTTCGTGCAGCGGGTCTTGCCGACGCCGGGTCCGCCGGTCAGCACCGAGATGCGCGCGCCGAAGGCACCGCGCACCGCCGCCCATTGCTCCTCGGTTATTTCCTCTTCCGGGGGCGTCTCGCCCGGATCGTGGTCGAGGTGTGCCGGCGCGGCGAGCCGGCGGGCCAGCGTCCCGGCCACCGCCAGCTCGCTCTCCAGGGTCGGCTCGCGGTAGATCCGCCCCTCGTCGTCGACCAGCCCGCGTGCCGCGACCAGGACCGCCGGGTCGGGGACGAGGCCGATCAGCCTCGCGGTCCGCGCCGCCAGCTCGTCGGCCGGCAGGAAGCTGTTGCCCGCCTGCTCGGCCTCGCGCAGCACGTAGACGGCCGCCGCCTGGGCGCGTCTGTCGGACTCCGGCGGGACGTCGGCGGCCAGCGCGATCTTGTCGGCGCGGGCGAAGCCGACCCCCTCGACCTCGGTCAGCCGGTAGGGGTCCTCGTGGAGGATCGCGGTCGAGCGCTCACCGAAGCGGGCGTGGATCGGCGCCGCCAGGTGGGCGAGCCCGTGGGGCGCTAGCTGGACGTGGAGCTCGCGCACGGCGCGGCTCTCGTGCCAGGACTGGGTCGCCGCCGCGGCCTGGTCGACGCTGACGCCGCGCAGCGCTGCGAAGGTCCGCTGCGGGTCGGCGGCGATCACCTGCAGGACCGCCTCGCCGTGCGTGTCGCAGAGCTTTTCGGCCCGCTTCTCGCCGATGTGGCGCAGGCTCTTCAGGTAGGCGACCTGTCCCTCGCGGTCGGTGGGGTCGAGCGGCAGCGCCCCCTGGGCGCGCAGCTGGCGGCCGTAGCGGGAGTGGGTCTGCCACTCGCCGCTCACTTCGGCGCGGTCGCCCTCACCGAGGTGGGCGACCGGGCCGACCAGCGCGAAGCCCTCGCCGCCGTCGGTGTCCTGCACCTCGAGCACCGCGTAGCCATCGTCCTCGGCACGGAAGATCACCCCCAGCACCTCCACCGTGCCGGTGTAGGAGGCGGCGTCGGCGTCGAACAGGGTGGCGGTGCGCATCACCCGCCCAACGCTAGCCGGCGCCGAGGCGGAGCTCGTCGGTGTAGCGTCGGGTCATGGCAAGTTCGGCGGAAAGAGCGGCGCTGCCCTGGGTCGACGAGCACGCGGAGGACATCGCCGCGCCGCCCGCGACGGTCTGGCCGGCGCTGCTGCGCACGGTCGAGCGGATGACCGCGGCGGGAGCGGCGCCGCGCTACGCCCGCGCCGTCGGCTGCGCCGACGTCGAGGCTGGGGGGCCGAGGCCGCTCGAGGTCGGTTCGACCGTCCCGGCCTTCCACGTCGCCGCGCTGATCCCGGAGAAGACCTTGGTCCTGGCGGGCTCCCACCACTTCTCGGACTACGAGCTCGTCTTCCGGCTGGAACCGCTCGGTGGGGCGCGCAGCCGGCTCGTTGCCGAGACCCGGGCCGAGTTCCCGGGCCTCAAGGGCGGTGTCTACCGGGCGCTGGTGATCGGCACCCGGATGCACGTCCTCGTCGTCCGCCGCCTGCTGCGCTCGGTGGCGCGCCGCGGGGAGGGCGCCCCGGGGGGCGGGGCGCCTGCCTGATGTCGCGCGAGCCGTCTCGCCCGCCCGCCGGCCTCTGCGATTCCTGTCGCCACCAGCGCCTCGTCCCCAACACCCGCGGTTCGGTCTTCTCGCTCTGCGAACGCTCCCGCACCGAACCAGAGTTCCGCCGCTACCCGCCCCTCCCGGTCCTCCGCTGCCCGGGGTATGAGCCCGATCCGCAGCGCCCTGACCTGTAGCTGTTCCTTATGCGCCTCATGGGCGCATAAGGAACAGCCAGTCGAGGGCGGCTAGGGCGCTTTCGGGTCGGGACCGCCGATCTCGCTCGGCTCCGGAGGGGTGTAGGTGCCGCCGGGGACGCCGCCGAGGACCAACAGCCGGATTCCCTCCGGGCCCGCCCAGACCTTGCGCTTCGCGGCCGGCGCGACCCGTGCCATCTGCTCGCCGTCGAGCGCCATCCGCTCGCCTTCGACTTCGAGCTCGCCGCTGCCCCGCAGCGCCAGGAAGACCTCCTCCTGTCCGTCATGGGTGTGGTCGTGGCTGGGATAGGCATCGAAATCGGGCGGCAGGTCGATCACCTGCATCCCGAAGGATTCGACCCCGAGCTCCGCCCGCGCCCGTTTGAAGCTGCCGAACAGGGCCGCATCCATGTCGTCGATCCGCTTTACCGCGTACTCACCCATCGATTCCCCTTCCTATTTGTACGAACGTTCGTGCTTTTTTATATCCTCAGACCGTGGCGGTTGCAACCACGAAGGGCGAGAAGACGCGGGCGGCGATCCTCGAGCGCGCCGTCGACCTGGCCTCGGTCGAGGGGCTGGAGGGCCTGACGATCGGTCGCCTCGCGGGCGAGCTGGGGATGAGCAAGAGCGGCCTCTTCGCCCATTTCGGCTCCAAGCAGGAACTGCAGCTGGCCACCGTCGCCGCGGCGGCCGACCGCTTCCGCCGCATCGTGATCGAACCGGCGCTCGCCGCCCCCGACGGCGCGCCCCGCCTGCGCGCGATGGGCGAGCGCTACTTCGACTACCTGGAGACCTTCACCGGCGGCTGCTTCTGGGGCGCCACGGCAAGCGAGTACGACGACCGCCCCGGCCCCGTCCGCGACGCGATCGCCGGGACGATGGACCTCTGGATCGCCGAGCTCGAACGCCAGGCGAAGGCGGCCGGGGTCGCCGATCCTGACCGCTACGCCTTCGAGCTCTACGCCGTCGTGATGGCTGCCAACTCCCGCTTCCGCCTCAGCGGCGACAAGCGCGTGTTCGATCTCGCCCGCGCCGCGCTGGCGCGGCTCGAGGCCGAGCTGCCGGGCTGAGTCCCTCAGCGCAGCGGATCTCGCCAGAGCAGGCCGGGGAAGCGCGAGAAGTCGGCATCCGCGGAGTGAAGCTCGGCGCCGTGTTCGATCGCCAGCGCCGCCAGGTGGGCATCGCCCAGGCCCGGGTGGAGCGCCTGCCCGTCGTCACCTCCGACCCGCCTTCGCGAGCTACAAGGTGGAGACGATCTGGGACCGAGTCCGACGCTCTTCGCCCGGTGGCTCAGCCGATCGCGACCTCGTAGGCCTCCTCACCGCTGAGGAAGGGGGCGAGGGTCACGTAGACAAGGGTCGGTACCAAGGCCGGCAACGTCTGTGGCCCTTTCTTGTTGACGTTGTCGTAGAGCAGTGAGTAGAGCGCGCCGCCCACCGCCTCGGCGGCGATCGGCGGCGTATCCGGTTTCAGCTCGTAGCCGGGGGCGAGCAGGCCCTCCATCCCTTCCGTCACCACCTCGCGCTGGTCGAGCGCCCGTTTGCCCGCCGCGTACATCTCGACCCCGCCCATCCGCGCGTACTCTGGCTCTTCGGCGCCCCAGCGGAACATCGCTTCGATCGTGTCGTGGACAGCGTGCTGCCAGTCGGGGGCGCGCCGGAAGGCCGGCAGCGCCGCCGCCAGCATGTAGGCGGAGCCGCTGTCGAGGGCGGCGACGATCGCCCCTTCCTTGTTCTCGAAGTGTTCGTAGAAGGTGCGCTGGGAGGTGCCCGCCCGTTCGACCACCTCGGCGACCGTGGTCTCCGGGTAGCCCTTCTCGGCGACCACCGCGGCCAGCGCCCGCAGGATCCGCTCGGGCGGGTTGGCGCGTGCCTGGCGCTCCTCGAAGGGCAGGGTCTTCACGTTGCGACGTCGCGTCGCCCGCAGCGGGCCGGGGGGAACCGGATAGGTGAAGAGCCAGTCCCAGAACTGTGGGATCAGGTCGAGCAGCTCCTCCTCCTGGCCCCGGTAGAGGCGCTTGTGGATCACCTTCTGGATCCCGCCGACGATCGCCCGCACCAGCTCTATCGGCATCCCTTTCCGCTCCGGCATCTGCTCGAGCAGCCCGGCGGCGAGGCTCGTCACCGAGTCCGAGATCCTGTCGACCAGCTCCGCTCCCTCCGGGCCTGCCGCGTAGATCTCGACCACGCACATCTTCGCTGCGGCGGGCTGGGAGACGATCAGCTCGATCAGCGACTCGAACGCCCCGCGGGCGCGCTCGATCCCCGGCGGGGTGGACTCGTCACCACGGAGCCGCCGCAGCGTCGGCTCGACGATCGCTTCTACCGCCGCCAGGAAGCAGGCCTGCTTGTCGTCGAAGTGCCGGTAGAAGGCGCTGCGCGAGACCCCGGACAGCTCGACCAGGTCGGCCACCGTGGTCCCCTCGTATCCCTTCTCGGCGACCGTCGCCACCATCGCCGCGAACAGCCGCTCGCGCTGGTTCTTCTCCGCCTGGGCACGCGGTGTCCCTCGTCCTGGCCGCATCTTCCGGTCCCGCAACCGGGCGGCATCCCCCCACGGAGTTCTCACCATCGCCGCCGGAAGATATCCGTGCGGGCGGGGGGTGCTCATCGCGCCTTTCACCGCCATTTCATCGGGTACGCCGTCGACTCTAAGCGCTCGCCGGTGGTTCGCCTGGAACCAACCATATCGCCCATTCTAGAGCCATCAGCGCTTCGGTACATCGAATTTACGCAATCTGTCCTGGCGTCCGCTCACAGATAAGCGGTCCGGGGACGTACCTATTTTGACTCCCCTCTCGAGGTCGCCGACGCTTCACGCGGCGATGATCTGGCCCGGGCGGAGGGCTCCCGGAACCCTCGGGACCGACACCGCCAGGCCATGCCGCTGCGAAGGCTGAGCGGCCTTCGAACTCCTCCGCCGACATGATCCTGGGCGGCCCCTCCGCTCGATGCACGGTACGCAACTGGCCCAAAGACCGTGATTCACGAAAATTTCCAAGGCGGCCTTTTGCCCATGCCAAAGCCGTCTTCAGGCCAGCTGCATCCCCCGACTCCAGGGATGGTCCTTGCATTCTTGGTCCGCATATGTTCTTATTCACTCGTGCCAGCGGGCCGGAAGCCCGGGGCACGGAGAGAGAGATGGCCGCCGCGCCGAGCCAGGGGAACTCGCCACAGGGCGGGATCGGGGTGAAGCCGGCGCCGAAGAACTTGGAGGAGGGGAAATCGTGACCACGCACGCGACAGCATCGTCCGCGCGACGATTTCTCGATGCTCCCCGTCCCACTTGTCCGTCGGCGATGGTCAGCACCTTTTTCCTCGCGCCTCCATTTCTAGGTAAGTCATGCTCGCGGGCCGGCGGCATCACCGTCCGCCATCCCGCCACGTCTTCGCAGCACGGGTCCGGTCATGAGGCCGTGTCCTGCTCCGTCGCGGCAGCCCTCGCTGCTCGGAGACGGGTCGGTCAATCGATTCGCCCGGCGGGTCCGGCGATCAGCAAAGGAGAGGAACTCTGATGTCAGAACGTACTCATCGCAGGTACGGAATCGTGAGTCTGATCATCGCGATGATCGCGATCGCACTGTTGTTCGCGGTTTCAGCCGCGCAGGCGTCGGCCGAAACCCCACACCTCAAAGTCAATATCACCGGGACTGGAAGTGGCGAAGTCCAGAGCCTTGAATTGGAAGAACCGCCGCTCGGCCCCGGGGCGCCGCCGATCGAATGTGAATACAACGGAACGAGCCAGAGTGGCGAATGCGAAAATGAGCCGGATTCAGTCAATGAAGAAGGGGAATTCTTCGCTGAGCAACTACGGGCCATCCCGGCCCCTGGCTCCGAACTCGTCGGTTGGACGGTCGAAGCGGGAGCCAACTTCGAATGCCCGATTCTGGCCGGCTCGGACGAAGTTTGCCTGGTCGCCGGGGAAGACGGGCAAGGGATCGAATGGGAACTCGGCGTCGAATTCGCCCTCGAACCCACCGGCCCGCCGAGCTTCAAGCTCAACTTGACGAGTACCGGTACCGGCTCGGGCACCTTCAAATGCAAGGAACTGCCGGGCGGCTCTGAAGAACCCTGCGCCGCCGAATACGAAGAAGGCACCGAAGTCGAAGTCATCGACCACCCGGCCACCGGCTCTGAGTTCGCCGGCTGGGGAGGTGCCTGCACCGGCACCGGCCCCTGCGTGGTCACCATGAGCGCCGAAAAGTCGATCAGCGCCACCAACGACCTGATCGCCGAGCCCTTCGCCGTCCATAGGACCGGAGAAGGCGCGATCGAATGCAAGGACGTGACCGCGGTGGGCTCCTTCGGTCCCTGTGCGGCCTCCTACCCCTACGGCCACACGATCCAGGTTGCGACCACCCCCGAAAGCGGCTGGAGCCTCGAAACCCTCAGCGGCACCGGCTCTGCCACGGGCCAGTGCACGGGCAGCAGCTGCGAATTCCAGATCACCGAATCGAGCTCGGTCAGCGCCACCTTCGCCGAAATCCTCAGTCCCTCCACGCTGACGGTCTTCAAGGGCGGCAACGGACAGGGCACCGTCAAGAGCCTCGCCCCCCACGAAGGGATCGAATGTGCGGCGGCCTGCGAAGAAGCCTCGGGCGAATTCGAAGAAGGCGACACGATCGAACTCGAAGAGACCTCCGCGGCGGGCTCGACCTTCGCCGGCTGGCTCGGTTGTCGCAAGGTGACCGCCACCAACAAGTGTCGGGTGACCCTCGCTGGCTCCGAACCCGAAGTGACCGCGATGTTCCTGGCCGAAGGCCAGCAGGGACCCATCGGGCCGACGGGCCCCGCAGGACCGACCGGACCCGCGGGCCCCGCAGGACCGACCGGCCCCACCGGACCGAGCGGACCCACGGGAGCAACCGGACCGAGCGGAGCAACCGGACCGAGCGGAGCAACTGGGGCCGCCGGAGCAACTGGGGCCGCCGGAGCGACCGGGGCCCAAGGAGCGACCGGGGCCCCCGGGGCCACGGGGGCAAAGGGCGACACCGGAGCCGCCGGTGCGCAGGGCCCCGAAGGCAAGCAGGGTCTGCAGGGCCCGGCCGGTCCGAAGGGCACGGTGACCTGCAAGGTCAAGCAGTCGGGCAAGAGCAAGACCAAGGTCACCTGCACGGTCAAGTACAGCGGCGGCTCGGCCTCGAGCCGCTCGGTCAAGTGGCGGCTGAGCCGCGGCGGACACATCATCCGCAGCGGCGTCGGAAGCCCCGATCGGCTCGACCTGGGCCAGCTCGAGCGGGGCCGCTACCGACTCCACATCGAGGGCCATAAAGGCACTCAGCTGATCGTCGTCGGCTGAGGCCGGCGAGAGCGCCGAGAACAAGAACCGAGGAGAGGGAGAGCACAGATGGCAGGGAAGGCTCAATGCAAGGTAGAGGGCAGGCCGATGGCGTTGGCTCTTGGCGCCCTGATCGTGCTGACCGCGCTGCTCTTGCTGCCCTCCCTGGCCTCGGCGGATTACGAACGGGCGGCGGAGCACTTCGGAGTGGGCGGTGCCGAAATCGGCCGTCGATCCGTTGGGATCGCCGTCAACGTGGCCGGTGACGGAGGGGTCGAAGCCGGGAGCTTCTACGTCGTCGGGCGAGAAGGCAGCCGAGTTGTGCGGTTCTCGGCCGGAGCCGAAGGCGAACCACCCCAATTCCGTGAAGCCTGGGGCTGGGGAATCGCGCAGGGCGGCCCGTCAAACGCCTTCGTCCGATGCGGCCCTGCCTACGCAGCCGAACCTCGCCCGGCGGGTACGTTTCCCGCTTGCACCCCGGTGACCGGGAACTCCACCGGGGGTGAAGAGCCCGGCAACTTCGGCGAACTCCAAGGGGTGGCGGTCGACCAGGCGACCGGGGATGTCTTCGTGCTCAACGGCACGTTTGGGCGGGTACACCATCTGATCGAAGTCTTCACGGCCGATGGCACTCCGATCGGTGAAGGCTTCGGAGACGAGGCCCGCCGGACCCCGTTGCCCTCGGAATCGATCGCTGAAAGCCCGGAAAAGCTGCATAACCAAGTGATCGTCAATCAGGAGGGAATAGCGGTAGACGAAAGCGGGAACGTGCATGTGATCGACGGGGACTTCACCGGTGTTCAGGGCGCACAATCCTTCCGGATCATGACCTTCGAACCCTGTGTAGCCAACGATTTCGAAAATTACTGCTATGCCTCGGGAAAGGACATAGCTAGTTCTTCACCTATCGTCAATGTTGCCATGGTCGGCAACGACCGGTTGGTGACTGCCACCCGGGAACCCAATTTGATTCGCGAGTACCCCACCGATGGCGCCGGCACTCCGATCTGTACCTATCAGGTCCCGGGCGGCGAAGTGTCAGGGTTGACGAGCAATCCAGTGACGGGAGAAGTGTTCTACTTCAGCCCCAGGAATGGAGATCTGCATCGCTTGAGCGCCTGCGACGAGACGACCGGGGCGTTCGAAGAGCTACAGGCGGGCGCGCGACCCTCGCCGCCCAGCGAAGGAATCCAAGCTCTCGCGTTCAACCCCGAGCTTGCCTGGGGACCCGGGCGCCCGCCCGGAGTGCTCTATGCCATGGATAACGAACGGCACGAGGAGACGGGCGTTTTTGGCCTTGGTGACATCTTCGTTCCCGCCCAATCCACCCCCCCGTCGATCCTCTCCGAGTCGGCCGCCAACACCAGCGCATCCTCCTCAACTCTGAAGGCCTCCATCGATCCACGTGGGTTCGGAACCAACTACCGCTTCCAGTACCTGACCCAGGCTCAATACGAAGCCAACCAGCCCGACGAGCGTCAATCGCTCACGGTGAGCGCCACCGGCGGTGTCTTCGGGCTCGCCTTCAGGGGGCTGGGTCTTGGGGGCATGGCGACCGGGAACCTGACCTCCGGCTCGCCCGCCGTCACCAACCTGTTCACCGCCGCGGGAACAGCCAACCTGCACGCCGCCAAGGGGACCGCGACCCTCAAAGGGGCTGTGGGTAAAGGCACGGTTATCTCAGGTTCGACGACGGTCACTGCGACGACCGCCACCGAAGGAAGCTTCGCCGGCGGCCAGACGATCTCCGGCAGTGGGATTCCCGCAGGGACCACGATCGTCGCCGTTTCGGGGTCGGAAATGACCCTCTCGGCGGCGGCGACCAGTTCGATTGCCAACACCGCACTGAGCTCGGGCACCACGGTCATCTCCGCGGTGACGAAGAGTGAAGGCGAATACGAAGTGGGGATGGTGATCGAAGGGGTCGGGATCCCCGAAAAAACGACGATCACCGAAATCACCGAAACCATCGGCACCAAAATCGTCCTCTCGAAGCCGACCACCAAACCCGGGACCGGGGTTGCCATCAAGGCGGGATCAACGACCCTCGAAAGCTTCGCCACTTCCGAAGGCATCTTCGTGGTCGGCCAGGCACTGGCGGGCGAAGGGATCCCGGCGGGGACGACGATCACCGCCGTCGAAGCCGGCGACCTGCAGATCTCCAAGGCCCCGACCAAACCGGGAACCGGGGTTGCGATCACCTCGCCTGGTCCCGCGCCTCTCGCGGTCGGCGAGACCGTCGAAGGCGTCGGGATCCCCCCCGGCACCACGATCCTCTCCGCCAAAGCCGGCGAACTGACGCTCTCCCAGTCCGCCACGGCAACGGCCCCGGGCGTCCACATCCGTGTCGGGCTGCGCTTCGACGCTTCCGCTACGGAATTGCAGGAAGCGCTTGAAGGTCTCCCCACCGTCGGCACCGGCAGCGTGGAAGTCTTCGGTGGCCCCGGCGACGGAACCGGCTCGAGCCCATACGAAGTCGCATTCACCGGCTTCCCGAACCAGGATCTGCCCGAGCTGGAAGCCGATGCCTCGGGCCTGACCGGTGGTGCGGCGAGCGCGACCGTCGCCACCACCAACAACGGCGGTGGCGGCTTCGCCCATGGTGCGACCGAAGCGCCGATCGGAGGCGGTGAAATCCCGGGCACCGGCACCGGCACCGGCTCCGCGAATATCTCGGGCCTCTCTCCGGAAACCCCGTACCGATTCCGTGTCGTCGCCGCCAGCGAATGCCGCGGCTCGACGCTACCGCCCTGTGAAGTCGACGGCGAACCCGCGGCGTTCTCCACCTACCCTGAAGCCGTCGCGGGCCTGCCCGACCACCGCGCCTACGAGCTCGTCTCGCCCACTCGAAAGAACGGTGGCGAGGCTTTCCCGGCAGCTCCGAGTCGAGGCAGTTGTCCGGGCGAAGAATGCAAGCCGCCCGGCTCCGCCATCACCGAGGTCTATCCGATCCAGAGCGCACCCGATGGCAACTCGGTCGCCTATATGGGCCAACCCTTTTCCTCCTCCGAAGGCGCAGCGGAAGTCGATTCCTACGTTTCCTCCCGCACCGAAGGCGGCTGGCAGACGACGACCATGAGCCCGACCATCGGCAAGAGTCTCACCTATGGCCCTGAACTCGGCGAAGGCATCATCCTGCAAGACAGCAACGTCGATCAGCCGATCGGCCCGGGGGCTCCGGCGGGCTACCCGAACCTCTACCTGCAGAGCACGGCGAATCCGCGCGTCCTCCAGCCGCTCCTGACGGAAGCGATACTGGAAGCGCTGCCCTCACACGAACCGCGCCCACCGCACCGCGCTGAGAGCGAACTGAAGCTCGAATACGAGGGTCATTCACCGGACTACTCGGCCCAATATTTCGCGGCCAACGACATCTTCACCGAACAGACGCCCTTGGCCCCGGATCCAGGTTTCGCAGGCCGGGATCTCTACGAATGGCGACAGGGTCATCTGAGCCTGATCAACGTCATGCCCGGCAATGGGTCGGTTGCGACCGGTCCTACCTTCGCTTCGGCAAGTCCGGATACCTATGCCGTATCCAAGGACGGCAACCGTGTCTTCTGGGAAGCAGGCGGCCACCTCTACGTGCGTGAAGGCGGCACCCAGACCGCCGAAATCGAAGACCCGGGTGGGTTCCTCGCGGCCTCGGCCGACGGCTCGCGGATCCTGCTCGACGACGGCTGCCTTTATTCCCTCGCCACCGCGAGCTGCACGGACCTGACCCAAGGTCATGGCGGCTTCCTCGGGATCGTCGGCAGCTCGGAAGACCTTTCCAGCGTCTACTTCGTCGACAAGGCCGCGCTCACCCCCGAAGCCGAAGCGGGGACCTGCGTCAGCGAAAACTCCACGGGCACCCAGAAACACAAAGAAGAAGAAGAAGGCAAAGTGCCACCGGGACTCGGCTGCAACCTCTACGTCTATGAAGCAGGCGCCGGTACCCACCTGATCGCCCGCTTGGCGGCTCGCGACGGCGCCGGCGGAGTGAATCCGGATGACTGGGCGGCGCTGCCCGGCTCACGCACCGCCGAGGCGAGCCCCGACGGTCACTACCTTGCCTTCGTCTCTATGGCGCGCCTGATCGGGTACGACAACGTCGGACCCTGTGAATTGAACTCAAAAGCAGGTCCCGAACTGATCGCTGCGCCTTGTCGAGAGGTCTTCCTCTACGACTCGAGTACCGGTCGGCTTACCTGTCCCTCCTGCAACCCGGCCGGCGAAGCCCCATCCGGCAAATCTACCTTGCCGGGGATCCAGGGCGCAGACACTCACCCGTGGCTGCCGCAGCCGCACTACCTTACCGACCAGGGGCGCCTTGTCTTCGACAGCTCGGAGCGTCTTTCCCTGTCGGACGCCAATGGACGGGTGGAAGATGTCTATGAGGCCGAGCCCGAGGGAGTCGGCTCATGCGCTCGCCCTCTCGGCTGCATCTCGCTGATCTCACCTGGCACCGGGTCGGTCGACTCCAATTTTCTCGCGATGGACGAAAGCGGGGAGAACATCTTCTTCACCAGCCGCGAACGCCTGGTGCAGGGTGACACCGACGAACTGATCGATGTCTACGACGCCCGCGAAGATGGCGGCTTCCCGGCCGAAACCGAAAGCCAGCGGGTCGAATGCCAGGGTGAATCCTGCCAACCGGTGGCGCAGGCGCCGAGTGATGCCACCCCCGGTTCCCTGGGCTTCCACGGGGCGGGCAACGTCAAGGAATCCCCCCAACACAAGACTAAGAAGCATCACAAGAAGAAGCATCACAAGAAGAAGGCCAAGAGCAAGAAGCGAACGGCCCGCCACGGCCGCGGAGGTACGAAATGATCCGCCGCAGCCACATCATCGCCCTACTTTGTTTCCTGGCGGTCCTGCTGGCATCTCCTGCGGTTGCCGAGGCGAGCTTCGGATTCGCACCTGGGTCCCTCCAGACCACCTATGAAACTTCCGCGGGTGTCATCGGTGTGCCACAGGCGTCCTCGCACCCCTACGCCCTCGCAGTCAGCTTCAAAGTGAACACGCACGAAGGAATCTCGGAAGGCGGTGAAGCGCGGGAACTCGTCACCGAACTGCCGCCCGGGTTTCTCGGGAATCCCTTCGCGCTGCCGCGCTGCACGCGCCAGGAATTCGAGGGCTTGACGCCGAGATGCTCCCCCAACACCCAGGTCGGCATCGTCAGGGCCAATGCCCCCGGCATCGGCGGCATCGTCCTCGGCCCGATCTACAACCTGGTCCCGCCGCCCGGCATGGCGGGCCAAGTCGGCTTCAGTATCGGGGGCAAAAATGGGTTTCAGAACTTCTCGGTGATCACCGAAGAAGGCCCCTACCACTACGGCCTGCGCGACGAAGCAATCTTTCCAGTTGAAGTCATCGAATTGGAAGCCATCTTCTGGGGCGTTCCCGCTGACGAAGGTCATGACACCCTGCGCGGCGCCGGTATCGGCAACAAACAGAACACCCTTGTCCCCTTCGTCGGCGCCCATGAGGCATTTCTCACCCAGCCCGCCGAATGCTCGGCGCCACTCGCATTCAGGGCATCGCTCGACTCCACCCTAGCGCCTGGAGTCTTCTCCACCGAAACCGCGTACTCCCGTGACGGCGGCGGCAACCCCGCCGCCCAGCAGGGCTGCCGCACGGTCCCCTTCTCCCCCCAGGTGGCGAGCCAACCGACCTCCCGCTCCGCCAGCTCGCCTTCGGGCCTGAACTTCGAACTGAAGCTCCCCAATGAAGGGTTGACCAGCCCGAACGGCATCGCCGAAACCGAGCCCGAAAAGGTGGAGGTCACGCTCCCGGAAGGGATGACCGCCAACCCCTCCTTCGCCGAAGGGATCGGTACCTGCTCTGAAGCCCAGTACGAAGCCGAGAAGATCGACACCCCGGCAGGAGGCGGCTGCCCGGAAGCCTCCAAGCTCGGCTCCGTCGAAGCGCGCTCTCCGCTGCTCGACGAACCGATCACGGGCTCGCTCTACCTGGCGACCCCATACCAGAACAGGTTCGGCTCCCTCGTCGCCGTCTACATGGTCCTCCGCGCCACGGAACGCGGCGTGCTTGTCAAGCAGGCCGGAGAAGTGAGGCCCGACCCGTCAACCGGGCAGTTGAAGACCACCTTCGAAGGCCTGCCGGCCCTGCCCTTCTCCGAATTCACCCTCCACTTCCGCGAAGGGGCCAGGGCCCCCCTGGCCACCCCACGCGCCTGTGGCGAATACCGCACCGTCTCCAGGCTCTACCCCTTCTCGGTCCCCGACACCCCGGTCCTCAGGGAATCGAGCATGCAGATCGAAACCGGCCCCGACGCCGGACCCTGCCCTTCGGGCGGCACGCCGCCCTTCCAGCCGGGCCTCGAAGCCGGCACCTCCAACAACGCCGCCGGGGCCTACAGCTCCTTCTACGTGCACCTGACCCGCACCGACTCAGAACAGGAGATCACCCACTTCTCGATCAAGCTGCCCCCGGGCGTGACCGGGAAGCTCGCCGGCATCCCGCTCTGCTCGGACCGGCAGATCGCCGCCGCCAAGGCGCGCGAAAGGACCCCCACCGGCGGCCAGGAAGAGCTCGAACACCCGAGCTGCCCGGCGGCCTCCGAAGTCGGCCACACCCTTGTCGGCGCCGGCGTCGGAAACTCCCTCACCTATGTCCCCGGCAAGGTCTATATGGCGGGGCCATACAACGGCTCGAACCTCTCGATCGTCGCGATCACGGCTGCCAAGGCGGGTCCCTTCGACCTCGGCACCGTGGTCGTTCACGAGGCCCTGAAGATCGATCCCGAAACCGCCGAAATCTCCGTCGACGCGGCGGGCTCGGACCCACTGCCGCACATCATCGCCGGCATCCCCGTCGACCTGCGCGACATCCGCGTCTACGTCGACCGGCCCGAATTCGTCAAGAATCCGACCAACTGCGAACCGACCTCGACCGCGAGCACGGTGCTCGGTGCCGGGACGGACTTCGCCTCCGAAGCAGACGATCGACCGGTGACTGTGACCTCCAGGTTCCAGGCCGCCGACTGTGCCTCGCTCGGCTTCAAGCCGGCCCTGAAGATCAGCCTCAAGGGCTCTACGAAGCGTGCGGGCCTGCCGGCCCTGACCGCGGTCGTCACCCCTCGTGCCGGTGACGCCAACATCGGCAGGGCCGTCGTCACCCTGCCGCCGTCGGAGTTCCTCGAACAGGCCCACATCGGCAACAGCTGCACCCGGGTGCAGTTCAACGCCGGGGGTGGGAACGGCGAACAGTGCCCGGCCAACTCGGTGCTGGGCCATGCCCAGGCGATCACCCCTCTCCTCGACGAACCGCTCGAAGGCCCCGTCTTCCTCAGGTCCAACGGAGGCGAACGAAAGCTGCCCGACCTGGTCGCGGCCCTCCACTCCACCGACATCGACATCGACCTGGTCGGCTTCATCTCCTCCCTGCACAAGAAGGGCTCCGACGTCTCCCAGATCCGCTCCACCTTCGCGAGCGTCCCGGATCAGCCGGTGAGCAAGTTCACCCTGCAGATGTTCGGCGGCAAGAAAGGCCTCCTTGTCAACTCCACGAACCTCTGCAAGGGCACGCACAAGGCGATCAGTGAATTCACCGGCCAGAACGGCAAGGTCTCCGACTCCGAACCGGCGGTCAAGGTGCAGTGCGGGAAGAAGGGCCGGGCCAAGGCCAGGCTCTCCCTGGATCGCCTCCTAGGTCGCGCCGCCTGGTAGTGGGCAAGATCCGACCGAGGTGAGGGGAGGAGCGGTGCGACCCGGGGCCTTCGCCCTGCTCCTCTGCCTGGCGACGGCACTCGCCGCCACCGCCGCCCTGGCCGCCACCGTCCAGGAAGGCACCCTGCGCGTCTCGATCACCACCCAGGTGAAGCCCTACCGCCTCCCCAGAACGGATCCCGGTCCGATCAGCGTCTTCATCGCCGGCCACATCGCCTCGACCACGGGTGGCGTGCCCTCCCAGCTGACCCGGATGACGATCTACGTCAACCGCCACGGCGTCCTAGACACCTCGGCGGTGCCGGTATGCCCCGTGAGTGAGATCAGACCCGCGACCACCGCCCATGCCCTCGAACGCTGCGGCCCATCATTGGTCGGCTCGGGCCACTTCTGGGCCTCGGTCGTCTTCGCCGAACAGGGCGTCTACCACACGACCGGCAGGCTTCTTGCCTTCAATGGCCGCAGTCACGGGAAGCCCGCGGTGTTGGCCCAGATCTATACGACTCAGCCCTTCCCGAGTTCCTTCGTGGTGCCTTTCACGATAACCCACCTGAAGAAAGGGACCTACGGCACGAAGCTCAGTGCCGAACTCCCTCCGCATTGGGCGAATGGGGCTTCGTGAACAGGATCAAGATGACCTTCGGCCGCACCGTGCAGATGGCGGGGGAGAGGGAAAGGAGCTTCCTCGACGCCTCCTGCCCCGCACCCAAGGGAGCCGACACCGCCACCTTCCCCCTCGCCCTCTCGGAATTCTCCTTCGCCGACGGCCAGGAACTGCATGCGACCGTCTCCAAGACCTGCGGGGTGAAGGAGGAGTGAGGCGGTTGGGCTCCACGTTGACCGGGTTTAAGGCGTCAGGGGAATAGAGGCGCCCATCTGGGCGACAGCGTACGCGGCACCCAAGGATATGAGGATCGCGCCGGACGACAGTCGCATCGCCTTGCTCGCCGGGCTCCGGGCTCGTCGGCTGGAGATCGACCGCGCCATTCTCGCCCGGGTCCAGGCGATCGGCGAGATGGGGGACGGCGCCGATGTCGAGTATCGCGATGGTCTGCGTCGTGCCGTCGAGTCGGCGATCGAGCACACCGTCGACTCGATCGGTCGTTCTGACGAGTCTCCCCTCCTCGTACCCATACCGCTTCTCGCACAGGCTCGGCTCGCCGCCCGCCGTCGGCTTCCGCTGGAGACGATGCTCCGTCGCTATCTCGCCGGCCATGCCGTGCTTATTGATTTCGTCACCGACGAGGCGGCGCGGCAAGACGTTCTGCCAGGCCTGCTCGGCCCGATCCTCCGCTCGATGGCGGCGCGGACCGACCTCACCGTGGCGGCGATCAGCTCCGCCTACGAGCAGGAGCAGGTATCCAAACGTCTCGCCTCCACCGACCGGCGGCGGAGCGAGTTGGTCCGACGTCTCCTCGCCGGCGAGCTGATCGATCCGGGCGCGATCGACTATGACCTGGGCTTCTGGCACCTCGGCTTGATCCTCACCTGTGCGGGCGATGCCGACGCGATCCAAGCCCTCACCCGCAGCCTTGATCGGGCACTCTTGATCGTCGAGGTGGAAGCCGACGTCGTCTGGGCTTGGCTTGGCGGCCGACGATCGTTCGATGCCGATGAGCTCGCCCTCGTGGAAGCCGAACTCGACGCAGGCGCCTCCTCGCCCGTCGCCCTCGGCGAGCCCGGTGCAGGCCCTCACGGTTGGCGCCTGACCCACCGCCAGGCGGCCGCCACGCTTCCCATCGCTCGTCGTGGAGATCAGCGGATTCTGCGGTACGGCCGAAACGCACTTCTCGCATCGGCACTCCACGACGAGCTCCTGGCGATCTCTCTGCGCGAGCTATTCCTCGCACCACTCTCAGAGGACCGAGACGGTGGGGACTCTGCCCGCGAGACGCTGCGCGCCTACTTCGCCGCTAGGCGTAACGTCTCCTCAGCTGCTGTCACGCTTGGCATCGACCGCCGTACTGTCGCTCATCGACTCCGCAGTGCCGAGGCACGCATCGGCAGTCCACTGAATAGATGTGTAGGCGAGTTGGAAATCGCCCTGCAATTGGATCACCTCGATCGCGGAAGGCCCGCATGACGGAGAGGTGTCGGGCCCTTGTATAGAACGCCAATGCCCGGCAATCCGAATCCCCAAACTGGAGAAGCAGACCCGGGTCGGGGTGGAGAGCATCGAGTTTGACCGACCACGATTCGAGCCGATGCTCGAGAGGAGAACAGATGAACCATCACGCGCTCAAGACAGTTCGATTGGCGCTTGGTCTGACCGTGATCGCGCTGGCCGTCGGTGTATTCGCCGCGGCCGGCTCGGCGGCAGCGGCGACTCAACACTGGGCCACCGCTACTCCGGCCGCTCAGATAGCGGAAGGCAACAGCAAATCGTTTACGGGCCAAAACTTTGGCAATGTTGAAATGAACTGGAAGTACGGCGGCAGCACGATCATCATGAATTGCACGAAACTGTCAACTTCGGGAACTGCCTCGAATCCGACCGGTGGCGGCAGCGGCACCCACAGCCCAACCTCCCTTGAACTCTCCGGTTGCACGATAAACATAGCGAGCTGCAAGATCGTCAACGAAGTGATTACCTTCGAAGCCCAGAAGGGTTATGCGGTTGACGAAGGAAGTAGCGAACGGATTCGGTTCGAACCGTACTCGGGGGCAACCATGGCTGTCGTTGATCTCGCCAACAACGGCAAATCGTGCTCGCTGGCCGGCGAAATCAGAATGACCGGCTATTTCGAAGCGATTGCCCGTGCAGCCCAGCCTGGCCGCTACTGGATCGCCGGAAGTCCTCACCTACGGATGTTGGAACACGAACTTGAAGTGGTGGCGGAATTCACCCTCAACGCCTCCGGGCAGCCGTTGGCATTGTCATCCGAAGGATCTCCCGGCGTACCTCACTGGTACCTGGCTCCCTCGGAATGGACTGCGATTCCGACCGGCAAAGCTGTCAGCTATTTCAGTGGTGCAGTGCCCCTCACTCTCAGCACCAAAATCGGACTCGCGAAAGTGGAAATCAGTGGGTGCGAAGGCCTCAATGCGGGCTCGGTGGAAAATCCCGCAGGCGGCGGCGCCGGGACGGCGTCGTCGACCTTTACTCCCGCGTGGGCCAGCGGCTGTCGCGTCAACGTTGGAAGCTGTGTCGTCAAAGGCACCGAATCGATCGAACTCGTGGGCAAAGCGACGGAAGTCGGTGCAGTCCCAGCGGTCGAATGGACGCCGAAGAGCGGCACCGCGGTAATGCTGTTCTATCTGGGCAATGCACCCTCGAAAGTATGTTCGCTTCCTGGCGAAATAGATGTAACGGGTAAGCTGATAGCCACGTCCGAAGGCGATGGTCACTTCGACCTTGCAGCCAGTGAACTCAAAGTTGGTACGCAGACTGCAACTGCCGGCGGCAAATTCAGCCTCGGTGCCGAACTCGGACAGTCCCTCCGCCTCCAGCCCTAGCGGCCGCGGAAGAGATGAGCACGACGCCGGGCCGCGATCACGGCCCGGCGTCGTCGTCTACCGGAGATGACCAGAGGGTCCGAATTGGTCCGAAATCGTTCCGCTACGATTGACCGCGAGAAGCTTGGTGATGCCGCAACGGGGGGCGGTGCGGCGGCGCTCACAGCTGGCGATGCCGAGCATCTCGGTACGGCTGCTTCCAAAATGGGAAGGATCATCGATCAGATGCGCATATCACGAGCGAGCGCAGTTATCCTCGGCGCGCTCCTTGTTGTCGTGCTGCTCTTTCCGGGGCCCGCTCGCGCCGACTTCGGCATCGCCTCCTTCGCCGCTGCCGCCACCAACCAGGACGGCTCCGCTGACTTTCTCGCCAGTTCCCACCCGTTTTCCTACACTTTCGAATTTGAAGCCGACACCGACGCCGAAGGCAATCCCGAAGGGGTGCTCGATAGCGTCGAAGTGAACCTACCGCCGGGCTTGGTCGGCAACCCCCTCGCCGTGGCCCGATGCAGCCGGTCTGACTTCGACAGCGGCACGTCCCACTGTCAGCCTGGCTCCCAGGTAGGTGTCATCGACATCTTTGCCATCGGTCTGGGCGGCAGAGTCGTCGCGCCGGTCTTCAACCTCATCCCGCCACCCGGCTACGTGGCTTCCTTCGGTCTCAACGTACAGGGCAAGGTGGCAATCGAGGGCCTCTCCCTGGAGGGATCTGGTTCGGGCGCCCACCTCCGCGTCACCACCCTGTTCCTGCCCGTCGGGCTCGGCATCAAACGGGTGACCCAGACCATCTGGGGTGTGCCGGCCGATCCGGGGCACGATGGGCAGCGCGGTGCCTGCCTGGAATCCGGCGGCTCCTGCCCGGCCGAAGCCGAACCGGCAGCGCTCCTCACCTTGCCGGCCTCGTGCGGATCGTCGCTGACGACGACTCTCGGTATCCGTTCGCAGGAAGAACCGGCCCGCAATGTCACCGCCGGCTTCACTCCGCGTGAAGCCGGCGGTGAACCGCTGCACCTGGTCGGTTGCGGCGGCCTTCCCTTCGCGCCCGGTTTCTCTCTCGGCACCGAAGGGATCGCCCAGGCCCCGACCGGGCTGCGGATCGACCTCAGCCTGCCGGCGAACGAAGTCGCCTACGGCCGCAGCGCCGCGACCCTCGATCGCCTCAGCGTGGAGCTGCCGACGGGTCTCGTTCTCAACCCGGCGGCTGCGGCGGCTCTCGCCGCCTGCGCTGCGAGCGAAGGACGATGCTCCGCCGCCTCTAAGATCGGTGATGCGACGGCGGAAACTCCCGCGATCGACCATCCGCTCGAGGGCGGCATCTACCTCGCGGCGCCGGGCCAGAATCCCTTCGGCTCGCTCTTCGCCGTCTATGTCGTCCTCGACGACCCCCTCACCGGCACCCTGATCAAAATGCCCGGACGCCTCGATGCTGATCCGCAGACCGGTCGGCTGAACGCGACGATCGCCGATCTGCCCGAACTCCCTTTCACCAAGGTCGACCTCGAATTTCCCTCCGGTCCCAGGGCGCTCTTTGCGACGCCGCCCACCTGCGGCCGCTACATCTCGACCGCAGACCTCGTGCCCTCGACCGCTCCCGAAGGCGGTACGGCGCATGTCGAAAGCGGGCTCATCCTCACGTCCGGGCCCGGTGGGCCCTGTTCGGCTCCCGAGCCTCAGAGGCCGGTTCCCTCCTCCTTGGAAGCCGGGACGGTGCTCCCGGTCGCCGGTTCCCCCTCGCCTTTCATCCTCGAGCTCACGCGCGCCGACCTCGACCAGCACTTCGGCTCCTTCGACCTGACGCTGCCGCCCGGGCTGATCGCCGATCTCGGTTCGACCCCACTCGATACCGAGGTGGGCAACGCAAATGTCGAAGCGGGGATCGGACCCGAACCGTTGCAGCTCGGTGGCAAGGTCTATCTTCGCGGCCCTTACAAGGGCTCTCCTTACAGCCTTGAAGTTGTCGTCCCGGCCAAGGCCGGGCCATTCGATTTCGGCACGATCGTCGAGCGCATCGCGATCGATGTCGATGCCGCCACCGCGCAGATCAGCGCCCGCGCCGACCCCTTGCCGCAGATCCTCGAAGGGGTCCCGCTGCAGTTGCGCGGCCTCCGTATCGACCTCGACCGGCCCGGCTTCATCCGCAACCCGACCTCTTGTGAACCGATGGCGATCACGGGCACGGCGACCAGCAGCGTCGGGCAGGTGGCCCCGCTGTCGACGCGTTTCCAGCTCGGCGACTGTGCCGCACTGGGTCTCAAGCCGACGATTTCGCTGAGCTTTTCCGGCACCTCGCGTCGTGGTGCCCACCCAGGCGTCCGCGTCACCGTCCGTCCGCGATCGAGTGAAGCCAATCTGCGCGAAGCGACGGTCACGTTGCCGCCCAGCGAGCTGCTCGACATCCGCAACGTCAAGGCGATCTGCCCGGCGGAACGGTTCGCGACCGGCAGCTGTCCGAAGGGCTCGATGGTCGGTCACGCCGAGGTATGGACGCCGCTCCTCGATCAGCCGCTCGCCGGGAACATCTATCTACGCAGCAGCGCCGGGCGCCTGCCGGTGCTCGCAGTCTCGTTGGAAGGAGAAGTCCAGGCGACCTTCGTTGCCGAGGTCGATTCGGTACATCGACGACTACGTCTGCGGCTAGGAGGGATACCGGACGTGCCTCTGGAAAAGGTCGCGATCGACCTCTTCGGCGGGAAGCGTGGCGTGATCGCCGACACCGGCGGCATCTGCGGTGGGAAGCCGCGAGCGAGGGTGACTCTCGCGGCTCAGAACGGGCGGACCGAGTCACTAGACCCCCGCCTCAAGACCCGCTGCGGAAGCGGTTGAACTAGGACATTCACGTACCGTCCACCCGTTCTGGCCGGGTTAGACTGAGCCCCTGATGGGGGGTCGATCAGGGTGAAGGGACGCTGGCCGTTCGTCGGTCTCGGCGCGGTGCTGCTCGCCTGCGCGGTCCTTGGGGTCCTCGGCCTCGGCGTCGAGGGGAAGCTCTCGCCACTCTCGCTGAGTGTCCCGGGCACTGCCGCCGCCGAAGGCGAAGAACTTGCCACTAGCCATTTCGGCGAGTCATCTCCTTTCGTCGTCCTGCTTGAGGGGCCGCAGAAGGCACTCGACCGCCAGGGTCCCGACCTTGTCGCCGCACTGCGGCATGATCCGGTGGCGACGGTGATCTCGCCCTGGGATCGCGGTTCGGTGGCGGCACTGCGACCGGGCGCCCGTAAGGCCCTCGTCCTCGTCGACTTCCACGTCGGCCTGGCGCAGGCGATGCGCCACACCGTGCCGCGTCTCGAACGGATCGTCGACGCTCACGTAAGCGCCCCGGTCAGCGCGACCCAGTCTGGCTACGCCACCGTCTCGCGCGCGCTGCAGGAAGAATCGCTCGACGCGACGCAACGCGCCGAGCTGTTGGCGGCGCCGCTGCTGATCCTCGTCCTGCTCCTGGTCTTCCGCTCAGTGGTCGCGGCGTTGATTCCGCTCGGCTTCGGCGCCCTCACCGTCCTCGCCGGTCGTGGGGTGCTGGCGCTGCTGGGTGGGGTGATGACGATCGACGCGCTGTCGCTCGTCGTCTGCACGATGATGGGCCTGGCGCTCGGAGTCGATTATTCGCTCCTGATCGTCTCCCGCTTCCGCGAGGAGCTCGGGCGCGATGGCGATCCGGCTCGGGCCGCCGCGAGGGCGCGGGCGAGTGCCGGACGCACCACCCTGTTCGCCGGGGTCACGCTGATCGTCGCCGTGGTCGGCTCCGCCTTCCTGCAGCCCGGCTCATTGCTGCTCTCGCTGGCGACCACGGTCGGGGTGGTGACCCTGATCAGCGTGGTGATCTCGCTCTTCGCGGTCCCGCCGCTCCTCGCCCTTCTCGGCGAACGGATCAACGTGGGTCGCATCGGCCGACGGGGCTCCGGTGGCAGTTCCCGGGTCGCGGCCCTCGCCAACTCCGCGCTGCGGCGCCCGGCCCTGGCTGCATGCGTGGTGGCGGTTCCCCTGATCGCCCTGGCGCTGCCCGCCCTCGGCTTCACCACCGGCGCCCCCGGGATCGACGAGCTGCCGAGCTCCAACGGCGCCCGCCAGAGCGCCGAACGGATCGACGCCGCGGTCGGCCCGGGCTGGGAGGCGCCGTTCGTCCTTGTCGCCGCGACCGGACAGGGACCGATCACCACGCACCATGACCTCGCCCTGCTGTCGCGCTGGCAGCGGCGGATCGCGTCCGAACCCGGAATCCGCACGGTGATCGGCCCGGCGCCGATCGCCAGGCGGACCGCGCCGCTGCGCTCGCTGGGGGCGAAGCTGAGCCACGAAGGGACCGGGAGCGCACCGGAAGAGCTGAGCCGGCTCGGCCCTGGCCTGCGCCGCGCGGCGGGCGCGGTCCGCCGGCTGCGCGGCGGGATCGCCGAAGGCGCAGCAGGCAGCCGGCTGCTGGCCGAGGGCTCCGAACGCGCCGCCGCCGGCGCCAACTTGATCGCCACCGAACTGGAGCGGGCGGCGGCCCGCGGGGAAGTGGCGACGAGCGCGATCGAACGGCTGCAGGATGGCAGCAAGAAGCTGGCGCAGGGCCAACGCAAGGTCTCGGTCGGCACCCTCACCCTGGCGATCGGATTGCGCTCGCTGCTGCCGCAGGTGCGCGGCGGTGAGCTGGCCCGCTCGCGCCGGCTCGCGAGGCGCCTCGAACGCGCCGCTGTGGTCGACCCATCGTTGCGGCACGCGGCGAGCGAAGCGCGGCTGCTCGTCCGCACCGTCGCCCTGATCCGCTCCGAACTCCGCCAGCTGCGTGAAGTGGCGAGCGAGGTGAACGGTGGGGTCGACCGCCTCGTGCCCGGTGGCAAGAAGCTCGAAGCCGGCGTCGGCAAGCTCGCCGACGCCACCGCTGGCCTCGGGGGCGGCCTACAGCGGCTCGCCGGCGGAGCCGAACGCCTGTCCGGCGGGCTGATCGAACTCCAGGATGGCGCGGGCGCGCTGCAGGACGGGCTCGCGTCCGGGTACGCCGCATCCCACCCTCTGCAGACCCGCCTGCACAAGGCCGGCGTCCGGGTCGCGGCCGTGAGCGCGCCGCTCGTCGCCGGTTCGAAGGAACTCGAGCGGAGCTCGCCGCACCTGTTCGAATCCGGCTACTTCGTCCTTTCCGCCCTCGACGGCGCCCCGGCGCATCGACGCGCGGAAGCGGGTGAGGCGGTCAGCCTCGGGACGGGCGGCCAGGCGGCGCGGATGCTGATCGTCTCGCGGTATGCCTTCAACACGGCGGGGTCACGGGAAGTCGGCGCTCGCCTGCTCGCCGACGCTCGGGCGATCGCGCGCCGCAGCGGCCTGCGGACCGGGCTGACCGGCGGTGCCGCCACGCTCAACACCTACGGCGAAGCGACCGAGGCGCGCCTGCCGCTGGTGATCGGCGCCTTCGTCATCTTCACCCTGCTGGCGCTCGTCTTTCTATTGCGGGCGCCGATCTTGGCGCTGCTGGCGGTCTGCCTCAATCTCGCCTCGGTCGCGGCCGCGATCGGCGTGATGACCCTGGTCTCCCATATCCCCGACGGGTATCCGCTCGGCGGCCATCCGTATATCGACACGGTCGGGGCGGGGGCGATCTTCGGGGTCACCTTTGGCCTCTCGATCGACTATGCGGTCTTCCTCATCGCCCGGATGCGTGAGCGCTACGACATGGACGGCGATCACCGTGCCGCGATCGCGTTCGGCCTCGAGAAGACCGCGGGCGTGATCACCGGCGCGGCGGCGATCATGGCGGCCGTTTTCATCGCCTTCGCGACGGCGCCGATCGCGACCGTGAGCCAGATGGGGATCGGTCTGACGGTGGCGATCCTGCTCGACGCCACGATCGTCCGCATCGTCCTCCTGCCGGCGCTGATGCTCCTGATCGGCGAGCGGGTCTGGTGGACCCCCGATGTCCTGCGGCGCATCTTCCCGCGTCGGCCGGTGACGGAATGAGAGCCCGCCGACCAGGCCGGCCCCGCCTCGTCGCGGCAGTCGCGCTGGCGCTCTTTCTGTTGGGGATCTGCGCGGTGGCCGCCGCCGCGGAAGCGCCGACCAGGAGCGAATACGTGCCGCGCCTCGAGGCGATCTGCAAGCCCGGCGCCGAAGCTACGCAGCGGGCGATGAAGGGGGCGCGGACCGACCTCCAGCGGGAACGCTTCGCGGTGGCGGCGACCAAGTTCGGCAAGGCCGAGAAGATCTTCGGCTCGACGGTCGAACGGATCTCCGCCGTGCCGCGGCCCACCGCCGACGTGGCCCGGCTCGACCAGTGGTTCGTCTATCTGAACCGCCAGGAGTCCTATCTCGGCCAGATCACGACGAACCTCAAGGCGGGCAGGGGGATCGCCGCCCAACGGCTGATCTCGAGGTTCATCCACACCGGGAACCTCTCGAACCATGTGGTCCTCGCGTTCGGTTTCAACTACTGCAGCTTCAAGTTCTCAAGGTACGGGTGAGGCGAAGGGTTCCCAGCCGGCGCGGGGTGGGGGCCGTCGTGACGGTGGCGATCTTGGTCGCCATCGCCGCCGCCTTCTTGGGCGTCACCGCGGCGGGTGGGGAGGAGGTGCAGCGTGGCGATCTGATCGTCTCGCTCGACGGGGGCCTCTCCCCGCTGACCCTGCCGCGCCATGAGCAGGCGCCGGTCGCCGTCGAGCTCTCCGGTCGACTGCGGACCACGGACGGGTCCCTGCCGCCGCAGGTGAACCGATTCGAACTGCGACTGCCTCGGCGGGCGAGGATCGACGGGCGGGGTCTGCCGGTCTGTCCCGCCGCCCGTCTCGAATACACGACGCCGGCCGAAGCGATGACCGCCTGTGGATCGGCGCTGATCGGGCGGGGCACGCTCGGCGCGGACGTGAAGCTCCCGAATCAGGCGCCGTTCGCGGTGGACGCCGGCGTGCTCGCCTTCAACGCCAGGGTCGGCGGGCGGCCCGGCGTCGTCCTCCATGCGTTCGCCGGCGATCCTCCGACCACGATCGTGGTGCCGTTTGCGATCACCGAGGGAGGGGGGCGGCTCGGGACCAGACTGACCGCCCATCTGGACCGGGCGCTCGGGCCCTGGCCGCGAATCACCTCGTTCGACATCAGGCTGTTCCGACGCTTCGTTCGCGGCGGGCGCCCGGCCAGCTATCTCAGCGCGTCCTGTCCGATCCCACCGCGGCTGACGGCCGGGTTCTTCTCCTTGGCGCAGCTGTCGGTGACGCTTCCGGGAGGGAGGCGGATCGGGGTGGGCATCGCACGTGGGTGCAGGGCCCGCCCGGAACGCTGAGACCACGGGGCAAGAAAAGCTTTTCGGAGGACTATGGTCTGTTAGTGTTCCAATTCAATGGCGCCAGGGGTGGAGCTCGCCGACCTTGAAGACGCGGTCCTCGCAGCCTGTCGGATCGAGGCGGAGTGGCCTGCTCGGATAATTGCCGCCGTCTACGCGGGAATCGACTTTGCCATCGCCAATCCGGAGATCGCGACCGGCTTCGGCTCGGTGCTCGAGGGCGCCGCCGAACGGGCTGCTCGCTACGAGCGGCTAATTGGTCGATTTGCAGGCTTTTTGCAGACGCAAGCGCCAACAGAAGAGAGACTTCCAGGGTCGACCGACACAGCTTTGATCGGTGGCATCGTCGGGCTCGTCGGAGACCACATCCGGCTGGGCCGGACCGACCGCCTGGAGGAGCTACGGCCGGATCTCGTGTTGCTCATCCTGCTTCCCTATCTGGGGTTTTCCGAGGCGAAGATCTGGGCGAATCGCGACGGCAAGTCGAATTGACTTGTCGGCCCGTGTGTGTTCTTATTCATGAAGGTCTGTCGATTCCCTGATCGATGACCCGCCCGACGCTTCGACGACGGGCGCTCGGCCGTCCAGGATCCACCTCCGGGACCGGCCCAGGTGCTAGCGCCACGGTCCGGGCGGGTAACCCAACCCGCTCGGACCACCCTTGCCCGCGCGGTGGGCCGAGCTCATCCGCGATCGCGTAGGCGGGAGAAGCCGGTGAGGGCGCGGGCCGGGGCGCCGAGCGCCTCGAAGAGGCGCCGGCGGGCCGGAGCCCAGCGGGGGGCATCGGCCGCAGGCTGGGCGAGGTAGAAGCCTGCCACCCCGGCGAGGATCGCTTCGTGGCGCCCGTGTCGCGGCAACGGTGCGATCGCCTCCTGTGCCCGTTCGGCGAGCGATCCCAGGCGCTCCGCCAGCACCCGATCGTCGGCGGCATAGGAGATGTAGCTGTGCTCGCCGGCCTGGATGTCCTCTTCCAGGTCGACCAGATCGTCCAGCAGGACGGTCAGCGCGCCGATCGAGGGGAAGTAGGCGGCGTCCATCCGTTCGGCATCGCCGGCGGTCGCGGCCTCGTCGGCGGCGAGCGCCAGGAGCGCGTGGGCGCCGACCGAGGAGCCGGCCCCCGCGGCGACCTCCCACCAGAGGTATCCGGGGTCGGCATCCAATCCTTTCGCCCACCGCCTGAGGCCGCCGGGATCGCCCCGCGACGCGGCGTGGGTGTGGGCCTGGCCTTCACCGCAGCGGGTGAGGGCCGCGAGCAGGGCGGGCCTGCACGCCGCGATCCGGGGCAGGGTTGCCGCCGCCGCGGCGCATTCGGCGACCAGCCCGCCCAGGTAGCCACCGTCCTCGCCATCGGGATGGAGGGCATAAGGATCGTCGAGGGGCTCGCCGGTCACCGCCCCGATCAGGGCGCGGTGGAGTCGCAGGCCATCGTCGAGCGCGTTGCCCGGGTCGGCGCTCTCGCTCAGCGTGTCGAGGTAGTCGACCGCGATCTGCAGCGACGCCCCGGCCCGCACCACGGCCGGGCGATGCCGGCGCGGCGCGAGCGTGGCGAACACGCCGGTGGCATCGACGTTCGCCGACTTCTCCCGGACCGCCGCGAACGCCTGGTCGCGCAACACCGGATCCGGGATCAGCGCCGCGCGCGCCAGCCGGCGGTCCCGTTCGCGGCGGATGACGGGGAGGACGGAGCTCCGATAGGCGCCCAGCGCACCGAACGCTCCGGCGAGGGCCCGGCCTCCTCCGCTCATCCGTCGATCGTACTCAGGGGTTCATGTGATGGACCTTTTCCGGCTCGATCTTCACGATCACCCGTTCTTCGCCGGGCTGGCGGAGCGGATACTCGTCGACCCCCATGTAGCGCTTGGCGAGTGCATCGATGTCCTCGTCGGCGCCGTCGTGGGTCATCTCGGTGACCTTGCCCTGGATGATCAGGCTCTCGTAGGGGTTCTCCTGGTTGGCGATCGAGATCGCCACCGCCGGGTTGCTCGCCAGGTTCTTCGTCTTGATCCGGCCCTCGGCGGTGTTGAAGGTGACCTGGTCGCCGTCGATGCCGACCCAGACCGGCGAGACCTGCGGGGTGCCGTCCGAGTTGATCGTCGCGATATGGGCGAAGTGCTGGTTTTCGAGCAGGTGCTTCGCCTCGTCGGGGATCGCAGCCATGGGTCCTCCTGGTGGTTTTCGATGGTTGGTTAGTGTCCGCGTCAATCACTTCTTACTACCCAGGCGAGGTGGTCGGGTGGACGAGTTGGAAATTCGCCTCTTCACGGGGCCGCTTGAGCTCGAGGAATGGCTGGAGGCCAATGGCGACAGCTCGCCCGGGCTCTGGCTGAAGATCGCGAAGAAAGGCGCGCCGGAGCCGAGCGTCACCTATGCCGAGGCACTCGAGCTGGCTCTCTGCTTCGGCTGGATCGACAGCCAGAAGCGCGGCCTCGACGAGACCCACTTCCTGCAGCGCTTCACCCCGCGCCGCCCGCGCGGCCGCTGGTCGAGGATCAACCGGGAGAAGGCCGAAGCGCTGGAGGCGGCAGGTGCCCTGCGCCCGGCGGGCGCCGCCGAGGTCGATGCGGCGAAGGCCGACGGCCGTTGGGATGCCGCCTACGAGGGCCAGCGCACCGCCAAGGTGCCCGACGACCTGCAGCGCGCGCTCGATGCCAACCCCGCCGCCGCGGCATTCTTCGCCGGTCTCGACAGCGCCAACCGCTACGCGATCGTCTGGCGCCTCGGCGAGGCGAAAAAACCCGAGACCCGTGAGCGCCGCCTGCACAAATTCGTCGCCATGCTGGAGCGCGGCGAGAAGGTCCACGAATAGGCCTGCGCGGCTACCCTTTCGCCATGAGATCTGACGACGAGCAGGAGTTCTCGGAGCGGTCGGGATCTTTCCGAGAGGAGAACGAGGAGGCGCGCCGTCGTCAGCTTCGCGAAGACGGCCGCCGTTCGCTCGCCGAGAATCTCGCCGAAGGATTGGCGCTGAGCGAATTCCTCGCGACCTTCACCGGCGCCGCATACCGGCAGTGAGCGCGCAGCCGCTGCACCTGCATCATCTGCTGGAGCGATTGCGAGGAGCCGAGGTCGACTTCGTCCTCGTCGGCGGTCTGGCGGTCAATGCCTGGGGGTACCTCCGCGCGACGCGCGATGTCGACCTGGTGCCCGATCCGTCACCAGAGAATCTCGAGCGGCTTGATGCCTTGCTGGTCGATCTCGGCGGCAAGGCCGCGGACGTCGAGATCGTCGAGGCATTGGAAGCGGCGCGCGAGGGTCGCGGGTCCGACGCCGGCTAACCTCGTCGGATGGACACGCAGCATCTGAACGAGGTCCTCGCCGCCGCGGGCGAGCCCGCATACCGCGCATCCCAGGTCTGGGAGTGGGTGGCGCGTGGGGCGGACGGTTACGAGGAGATGACGAACCTGCCGGCGGCGCTGCGTGCGCGGCTGGGCGCCGAGGTACCGCTCTCGACGCTCGCGGTCCGGGCCGAGGCGCGCTCCGACGACGGCACCGTCAAGACCCTCTTCGACACCGCCGACGGGCGGCCGATCGAGGCGGTGCTGATGCGCTACCGCGACGGCCGGCGGTCGGTCTGCCTCTCCTCGCAGTCGGGCTGCCCGCTCACCTGCACCTTCTGCGCGACCGGGAAGATGAAGTTCGGCCGCAACCTCTCCGCCGACGAGATCCTCGACCAGGCGCTCCACTTCCGCCGTGTGGAACCGATCGACCACGTCGTCTTCATGGGGATGGGGGAGCCGACGATGAATGTCGACAACGTGCTCGCCGCCTGCGAGCGGCTACCCGACCTCGGCGTCACCCACCGCCGCACGGCGATCTCCACCGTCGGCTGGGTGCCGGGGATCGACCGCCTCGCCGAATGCGAGATGCCGGTCGCCCTCGCTCTCTCCCTGCACGCGCCGAACGACGGGCTGCGCTCGCAGCTGATGCCGGTCAACGACCGCTTCCCGCTGGCCGAGGTGCTCGCCGCCTGTGAGCGCTATCGGGCGCGCCGCAGGCGCAAGGTCTTCGTCGAGTACGTGATGCTCGACGGCGTCAACGACCTGCCCGAGCACGCGCTGGAGCTTGCCGCCCTGCTCGACCCGCGCGGCTACAAGGTCAACCTGATCCCCTACAACCCGACCGGCGCCTACGACGGCTCCTCGCCGGAGCGGATCGAGCGCTTCCGGGCGATCCTCGCCGAGCACCGCGTCCCCGCCACCGTCCGCCTCACCCGCGGTCGCGACATCGACGCCGCCTGCGGCCAGCTCGCCGCGAAGGCAGCCGCCTAGCCGCCGGCTGTTCCTTATGCGCCTTATAGGCGCATAAGGAACAGCCGGGCGAAACTGGCCAGCCGGCCAGTTATGCTGCGCGCCGATGGCAACGGTCGATTCCACCGCGCCGATCGCGCCCACCGCGCCGATCGCGACCCCGCCGCCGGTGCTCTCGGGCAACCCGTTCCGCCGCGTGTACGACGATCTCTCGGTCGAGATCCGGGCGCGCGGCAAGTACCCGCCGGGGTCGATCGACTTCAACTGGGCGCGGACCAGGCAGGTCGCCCGCGACCCGCTGCCGATCCTGCTCGGCGGCTACGAAGAGTTCGGCCCGATCTTCTCGATGCGGTTCCTCCATATCCGTTCGATCTGGATGCTCGGGCCGGAGGCCAACCACTACGTCACCGTCGGCCACCCGGAGAATTTCCAATGGCGCGAATCGAGCTTCGGGGACCTGATCCCGCTGCTCGGCGACGGCCTCCTGACGGTGGACGACGAGTACCACGATCGCTCGCGGGCGATCATGCTGCCTGCCTTCCATCGCGAGCAGGTCGAGGCCTCGAGCGCGGCGATGACGGCCGAGGCCGAGATGGCGATCGCGGCGCTCCGCCCCGACACCGTGGTCGACGTCTACGCCTGGATGCGCAACCTGGCGATGCGGATCGCGATGCGGGCGCTGCTCGGCCTCGACCCCGACGATGGCGGCAAGGGCGCCGTCGCCGCCGAGAATTTCGAGCGGGCCCTCGGTTTCTTCGGCATCGATTTCGCGCTGCGCCTGCTGCGCGGGCCGGGCTCGCCCTGGCGCCGCCTGGTGTCTGCGCGGGAGGTCCTAGATCGGATCGTCTACGAGGAGATCGACCGCCGCCGCGCCTCCCCCGACAGCGGTCGCCGCGACATCCTCAGCCTCCTGATCGAGGCGCGCGGGGAACGGGGCGAGCGCTTCACCGACCGTGAGATCCGCGACCAGGTGATGACCCTGATGTTCGCCGGCCACGACACCTCGACCTCGACCGTCACCTTCGCCCTCTGGGAGCTTGCCCATCATCCCGAGGCGCTGGCGCGGCTCTGCGAGGAGCAGGACCGGGTGCTGGCGGGGGCGCCGCCGACGATCGACCAGCTGGAGCGGGAGATGCCCTACCTCGACATGGTCGTCGACGAGATCCTCCGCCTCTACCCGCCCGCCTGGATCGGCCCGCGCCGCGCCGTCCGCGACTTCGAGTGGGGCGGGTATCACGTCCCGCGCGGCGCCTACGTCAACTACTGCTCCTGGGCCAGCCACCGCCTTCCGGAGGTCTTCCCCGAGCCGGAGGCCTTCGTCCCCGAGCGCTTCACCCGCGAGCGCAAAGCGGCGCTGCCGCGCGGTGCCTACGTGCCCTTCGGCGGTGGCAAACGGGTCTGCATCGGCAAACGCTTCGGCCAGCTGGAGGTGAAGCTGGTGACGACGATGCTGCTGCAGCGGCTGCGCGCCGACGCCCTGCCGGGCCGGACGATGACGGTCCGCCAGATGCCGACCCTCTCGCCCCGCGGCGGTCTGAAGATGCGCCTTAGGGAGCGGGCCTAGACTCCGGCCCGCATGATCGGACCCGACACCGTCGCCGCCGGCATCCGCCTCGTCCGGGCGGAAGAGTCGTGGATACCGGTGCTGTTCGGCGGGATGATCCCGATCATCGGCGCCCTCGCCGTGCTCTGGCTGATCCGCTACGCGGTCAAGGATCCGCCGGAGGACCACCAGGACCTGCCGCCCGAGGACGATCAGACGCCGCCCTCGGGCGCGGTGGACGACGGGCACGAAGGCCCGTTGTCCTGAAGCGCTACTTGATGAACAGCATCTCCTCGTACTTCGGCAGCGGCCAGAAGTCGTCGGCGACGACCTTCTCCAGCTTGTCGCCGACCTCGCGGACCTTGGCCATCGCCGCCAGCTGACTGTCGCGGGCGTACTCGGCGAGCTCCAGGCCCTCCAGATCGCCGGGGACCGCATTCGCCTCTTTCAGCTCGCCGAGCGTCGCCACCAGGTCGTCGACCAGCTCGCGGATCTCGCCCTCGAGGGAGGAGACGCCCGCCTCGGAGATCAGTGCCAGCTGCCGCAGCCCGGCCGGCAGGATCAGCGTCTGGCCCATCGAGAAGGTCTCCTCGGCCTCGATGTTGGCGCGGATCGCGTACTGCTCGATCCACACGTCGTAGCGCGACTCGAGCTCCCGCTTCGAGAGGACGTTGTACTCCTCGAACGCCTTCACGGTGTCGTCGGAGATCACTTCGGGCAGCGCGTCCGGGGTGGTTTTGAGGTTTTTCAGGCCGCGTTTCTCGGCCTCCTCGTGCCACTCCTCGGAGTAGCCGTCGCCGTCGAAGCAGATGACCTTGTTGGCCAGGTAGGAGTCTTTGACGATCTCCATCACGGCCTCCGGCATCGTCGCGCCCGCGTCGAGCTTCTCCTTCAGCTTGCCCGCCAGGTCGTCGATCGCCTCGGCCGCGATCGTGTTCAGCACCGTGTTCGGGAAGGCGAGCGACATGCTCGACCCGAGTGCCCGGAACTCGAATTTGTTGCCGGTGAAGGCGAACGGCGAGGTCCGGTTGCGATCGCCGCCGTCGAGCGGCAGCGGCGGCAGGACCGAGGAGCCGAGGTCGAGGAACGAGGCCGGCGTGTTGGGATCGCCCTCCCCGGTCGAGATCGCCTCGAACACTTTTTCGAGTTCGGCGCCGAGGAAGATCGAGATGATCGCCGGCGGCGCCTCGTTGGCCCCGAGCCGGTGGTCCTGCCCGATGTTGGCGACCGATGCCCGCAGCAGCCCCTGGTGCTTGTTGACCGCCTGGATCACCGCCGCGCAGAAGAACAGGAAGTGGATGTTGTCGATCGGCGTGTCGCCCGGGTTCAGCAGGTTGGTGCCGGAGTCCGTCCCCATCGACCAGTTGTTGTGCTTGCCCGAGCCGTTGACGCCCGCGAAGGGCTTCTCGTGCAGCAGGCAGATCAGGCCGTAGCGGGTGGCGACGTTTTCCAGCGTCCGCATCAGCAGCTGCTGGTGGTCGGAGCCGACGTTCGAACTCTCGAAGATCGGCGCGATCTCGTACTGGGCCGGCGCCACCTCGTTGTGGCGGGTTTTGACCGGGATGCCGAGCTTCCGCATTTCCAGTTCCGACTCCATCATGAAGGCGAGCACCCGCTCCGGGATCGAGCCGAAGTAGTGGTCGTCGAGCTCGTGCCCCTTCGGCGGCTTGGCGCCGAACAGGGTGCGGCCGGTCGCGATCAGGTCGGGCCGCTCGTAGAAGTACTGCTCGTCGATCAGGAAGTACTCCTGCTCGGGCCCGACCGTGGTGAAGACGCGGTCGGTCTCCTCGTCGCCGAGCAGCCGCAGCGCTTTCACCGCCGCCTTCGAGAGCGCGTCCATCGAGCGCAGCAGCGGGATCTTCGCGTCGAGCGCCTCGCCGGTCCAGCTGGCGAAGGCGGTCGGGATCGCCAGCAGAGTCCCGTTCGGGTTCTCGAGGATGAAGGCCGGGCTGGTCGGGTCCCAGGCGGTGTAGCCGCGCGCCTCGAAGGTGGCGCGGAGGCCGCCGGTCGGGAACGAGGAGGCGTCCGGCTCACCCTGGATCAGCTCCTTGCCGGAGAAGCCGGCGATCAGCTTGCCTTCGCCGGCGGGCTCGAAGAAGGAGTCGTGCTTCTCCGCGGTCGAGCCGGTCAGCGGCTGGAACATGTGGGTGTAGTGGGTGGCGCCGTTCTCCAGCGCCCACTCCATCATCGCCGCGGCGACCTCGTCGGCGAGGCTCGGGTCGAGCGCCTCACCGTGTTCGAGGGTCGCCTGCAGTTTCTGGAAGACGTCGTCGGGCAGTCGTTCCTTCTGCACCTCGACGTCGAAGACGTTGGCGCCGAAGGCGGCGTTCTCGGGAAGGGTCAGATCGAGCGTGCCCAGGGACTCGCCGTTGGCGCTCCACTGGGCTGCGGTCACGTTCTGCTGGCGGATTCGGCTCATCGCTTGGCTTGTCCCTCACTTGGCGGCGCGTCCGGTTCCCGGGCGCGATCGATTGCTTTCAGATCTCCCTAGACAGAGGGAAATGAGCCTAACGCGGCGGCCTTAATGCAAGGTTTGTCCACCCGTACAGTCTTTTGCGCACCGCGGTGTCCATATGTAGAGCGCCCCGCGGGCGGTCGGGAGCCGTTCAGGGACGGCGGCGGAGGATCGTCAGGTCGCCGACCTCCTCGAAGCCGAGCCGCGCGTAGAACAGCTGCGGCCAGTCGGCGGCGTCGGCGGTGAGGAAGATCGGCGCGTCGCCGGCCGCCCGGGAGGCGGCGACGGCGGCGAGCACGATCGCCTTCGCGTGGCCTCGTCCGCGGGCGGTGCCGAGGGTGCCGACGTCCTCGACCTGGCCGATCCGGCCGTCGCGGAGAAGGCGACAGGCGGACAGCGGATCGCCGTCGGCGGGCGCGACGAACCAGCGGTCCCCGCCCGCCTCGCCGTAGCGCCGGTCGAGCTCGAAGAGCTGGTCGACCACCGCCTCCGGCCCGTCGACCCCGGTCGGCGCCGCCTCCTCGGCGAGGAGCGCCCGCCGCAACCCCGCGATCTCCTCGAGCCCCACCTCCCGCACCCCACCTCCGGTGCGTTCGCACTTCGTTCCGCTATCCGGAACCAACTGCGAACTCACCGAGGGGGGCCCGGCCGCGGGGCCGCGCCAGACCATGTAGCGGGTGCGTTCGACCTCCCATCCCGGCCATCGCGACGGCTCGGCTTCCAGCTCGTCGGCCAGGCGCCGGCCGTCGGCCTGGTCGAGCGCGCAGACGGTCCGATGCGCGAAGCCCGCGCCGCCGAGCGCCTCGTCGGCGATCGCGACCACCTCCTCGACGCCGAGCCCGATCGCCTCGATCCCGACCCAGTTGGCGTCCCAGATCAGCGGCGTCGAGGGGGTCAGGAAGAGCCGCCCCCAGCTCTCCCGGCGGACCTCGTCGCAGACCTTCTCGTCGAGCGCCAGCTCGAAGGCGAGCAGCTCGTCACGGTCTGATGTCGCCGCGCCCTCCATCTGGATAGCCTGCCAACTCGCGCGGCCGCCGGCCGCCCAGCCAAAGCTTCGATACGCGATACGGGAGGAACCAGACCGCATGTTCGTCAAGAAGGCCGCCGTCGTCGGTGGGGGAACGATGGGCGGGGAGATCGCCCAGGCGATCGCTGCCGCCGACATCCCGGTAGTCGTCAAGGACATCGACCAGAAATTCGTCGACGCGGCGCTGGAGAAGGCGCGTGCGGTGACCGAGGGGCAGCTCGCCGGCCAGGTGCGCAAGGAGCGCATCACCCAGGAGCAGGCCGACGCCCGGCTCGCCGAGGTGATGGGCAACATCACCGGCACCGTCAGCTACGCCGAGTTCGCCGACGTCGACTTCGTGATCGAGGCGGTCCCGGAGAAGATGGAGATCAAGCAGGCCGTCTTCCGCGAGATCGACGCGGCCACGCCCGGCCACGCGATCCTCTCCTCCAACACCTCCTCGCTCTCGATCACCGAGATGGGCGAGGCGACGCTGCGCGCCGACAAGGTCGTCGGCTTCCACTTCTTCTACCCGGCCTCGATCATGCCGCTGGTCGAGGTGATCGTCGGCGAGGACACCTCGCAGGAGACCGCGACCGCCGCCTACAACTTCGCCCAGGCGATCAAGAAGCAGCCGATCGTCTGCGGTGAGGTCCCGGGCTTCGTCGTCAACCGCATCCTGATGGCGACGATGGGTGAGATCTGGCGTGCCCAGGAGGACAAAGGCCTCTCGTTGGCGGCGATCGACACCGCGATCGCCGAGGCCAAACTCGCCCCGATGGGGCCGTTCTTCCTCCAGGACCTGCTCGGCCTCGACACCGTCTTCCACGTCGCCGAGCACCTCAACCATTCCTACGGCGACTCCTTCTACGTCCACGAGGGCCTGCGCGGCCTGGTCGGTGAAGGCAAGCTGGGGGTGAAGAGCGGCGGCGAGGGTTTCTTCAAGGACGGCGAGCAGAACGTCCCCGGCGACGCCGAGCCCGACGCCCAGGAGCTGATCGACATGTTCTCGGCGCGCGCCCTGATCGAGGCCTGCCTGCTGGTCGAGGAGGGCATCTCCTCGGTCCGCGACATCGACCTCGGGATGATGACCGGGGCCGGCCTCGACCCGCGCAAAGGTCTGCTGCCGCCGTTCTGGAAAGCCGATGTCGAAGGCCTCGGGCAGATGCTCGAGAAGATCGAGGCGCTGGAGGAGAAGTACGGGGAGCGCTTCGCCGCACCGATCACGCTGAGGCGCCTGGTCGCCCAGGGCCGGCTCGGCATCTCCACCGGCCAGGGTTTCTACGCCTACCCGCAGCCGGACGAGGGCGAGCAGCCCGAGAAGGTGAAGCTGGAGACCCGCGGCCCGGTGGCGATCGCCTGGCTCGCCAACGCGCCGATGAACGCCGTCCATCCACAGGTGATCCTCGACCTGAGGACGATCTGGGAGAAGGTCAAGGCCGACGAGGGGATCCATGCGATGGTGATCGCCTCCTCGGTGCCGATCGTCTTCTCGGCGGGTGCCGACATCAAAGCGTTCACGACGATGGACCTGGAGGGGGGCAAGGAGCTGCTCGACGGCGCCCACGCGCTCTTCCGCGAGTTCGAAACCGAGCCGGTCGCGACGATCGCCGCGGTCAACGCGATCGCCTACGGCGGTGGCTGCGAGATGGCGATGGCCTGCGACTTCAGGATCGCCGCCGAGGCGGCGGTCTTCGGCCAGCCGGAGATCAAGCTGGGGATCATCCCCGGCTTCGGCGGGACCCAGCGCCTGCCGCGTCTGGTCGGCGAGAACAAGGCGCTCGAGATGAACCTGGTCGGCGACGCGATCCTCTCCGAGGAGGCGCTCGAAATCGGCCTCGCCACCCGCGTCGTCCCCGATCACGAGCTGTTCGAGACGGCGCTGATGTGGGCGGAGAAGCTGGCCGCCCAGGCGCCGGTCGCGCTCGGCCAGATCAAGCAGATCTCCCACAAGGGCGAGATCGAGGACGGGATCGAGGCCGAGAAGGGCGGCTTCACGGCCGTCTTCTCCAGCGAGGACGCCAAAGAGGGCGTCTCCGCCTTCCTCGGCAAACGCACTCCGAAGTGGAGCGGCAAGTAGGACCGCGCGCAGCTGTTCCTTATGCGCCGTATAGGCGCATAAGGAACAGCCGGCGGGTGATCGTCAGAACTTGACGGCCTGCTTTTCGCAGTTGGCGACGATCGTCTCCGCCCGCGGATCTGAGAATTCGGCCGCGTGGGCACAGGTCGCGATCGCTTCCTGACCGCACTGGTTCAGGGTTTCTGCACCGACGATCCCGGCGACGGTCGGGTTGATGCAGCCGAGCGCCGGGGGCGGATTGCTGTTGGTCGTGCCGTTGGCCACGACCATCGCCACGACGGTCACGAGGGTCACCGCGACGATCGTCGCGGCCACCCAGATCTCCCTATGACTCAATTTGTAGAGCGGCGTGGTCTGCCGCTCGTAGTGTCCTTCTAGTGGCATGGGGGCACCATACGTGCCTGGGCCCGGGCCGCCTATCGCCCTGGGGGAGAAGATCTCCCGCCGATCTTTAGACACTCGTACGTAGTGGCGCGGCTCCCTTGGCGGAAGGGTTACGCCAAGTCCAGATAGGTGCGCGGTGCCTCGGGAGGCAGATCCCGGCACGGGCGGCCTGAAACGAAAGGGAGCATCAATTCGATGGAATGGTTGAGCGAAGGCGCCAATTCATGGCAGATGACCGCCGCGACGCTCGTAGGCCTGATGAGCATCCCGGGCCTGGTCGTCCTGTACGGCGGCGTAATGCAGAAACGCTGGTCTGTGAACTCGATGATGATGGCGTTCGTCGCCTTCGCGGTCGTGCTCATCCTCTGGGTCCTGCTCGGATTCAAGATGGGATTCGGAGAACCGGTCCACATCTTCGGCGCGACCAGCGGCTTCTTCGGAAACATGATCGGGAAGCCTGCATCGATCCTCAATAGCCATGCGCTGACGGGACAGGCCCACATCCCCGAGTTGTCGGAAGAAGAATTCCTCTTCCCGCAATCGACGTTGGCCTACTTCCAGATCGTGTTCGCGGCGATCACGCCGATCCTCATGCTCGGGTCGGTCCTCGGTCGCTTCAATTTCAAGGCATGGATCCCGTTCGTCGCGATCTGGACGCTGGTCGTCTACACGGTCGACGCGTTCCTGATCTGGGGCGGCGGCTTCTTCGCCCAGCAGGGCTCCCTGGACTTCTCCGGCGGCTACGTCATCCACCTCTCCGCCGGTGTGTCGGGTTTTGTCGCGGCAGCGGTGATCGGGCCACGACTCCAGCGTGACCGAGAGGTCGACGCTCCTAACAACCTGGCGATGGTGGCGGTCGGCGCCGGCCTCCTCTGGATGGGCTGGAACGGCTTCAACGGCGGTGACTGGTACAGCGCCGGAGAAATCGCCTCCGCGGCGGTGCTCAACACCAACCTCTGCACCGCGGTCGCCTTCCTCGTCTGGGTCCTCCTCGACTACGCCACGGGCCGCAAGCCGAGCCTGATCGGCAGCGTCAACGGCATGATCGTCGGCCTCGTCGCGATCACCCCGGCAGCCGGTTTCGTCAACGGCTGGGGAGCGATAATCATCGGCGTAATCGCCTCGGCGATCGTCTACTTCGCGCTCAACTACCTGAGCCGGGTCAGGCCGTTCCGCAACGTCGACGACACCCTCGGCGTGGTCTACACCCACGGCTTCGCGGGTCTCGCTGGCGGTCTGCTGACCGGCATCTTCGCCAACAAACTGATGGCGGGCGAACACGAAGGCCTGATCTCCGGAGGTGGGCTGCACCTCCTCTGGGTGCAGGCGTACACCGGAGCCTGGGTCATCGCCTGGTCCGGGATCGTCACGTTCATCCTGCTGAAGCTCGTCGGCCTGTTCGTGCCACTGCGGATGAGCGAGGCAGACATGGAGACCGGCGACATCGCCGTCCACGGGCACGAGGTGTACCCGTCGGACGTCCCGTCGCTCGGTTATCCGGATGGAGTTGCGGGGTCTGCGGCCCCGTCGGCGGGATAGGCCTGACGCTACCCGCCATGTAGCCCGAACCAGATCACGGAGCCGTCTCCCGTCCTCCTCCCGGGGGGCGGCTCCGGATTCGGGCTTCCCTGCGGAGGACGTCGAGCATCGTCGCCACGGCGGCGGTGGCGGCGGCGGCTCGGGGCGTCGCGGCGAACACCTTGCGGACCGGGCTCCCGGGAGCGAGCGGTCGCACCACGATGTCGTCACGCACGGTGGAGAGTGCGGTCTGCGGGATGAGCGCGACCCCGACCCCGGCGGCGACCAGGCCCTGGACCGTCTGGTAGTCGTCGCTCTCGAAGGAGACCCGGGGTTCGAACCCGGCGGCGATGCAGGAGCGGACCACGTGGCGGGCGCAGGGGCTGGCCGCCGAGGTCTGCACCCACGACTCCTCGCGCAGGTCCTCGAGCCGCGGCGCCTGCTCGCGCGCGGCGAGCGGGTGGTCGGCGGGGAGGGCGAGGTGGAGCGGGTCGTCGAAGAGCTCGAAGCGGCGCAGGCCGGTCGCGAGCCGTTCGCCGACACCCTCGAATTCGAACAGCAGGGCGAGGTCGAACTCACCCGAACGCAGCCGCGGCGCGATCTCCTCCGGCTCGCCCTCGGCGAGCGAGACCTCGACCCCGGGGTGGGAGGCGCGGAAGGCGGCGATCGCCTGCGGCATCAGGGTGGCGCCCGCGGTCGGGAACGACGCCGTGCGCAGATGACCGCCGCGCCCGGCGACGATCGCCGTGATTTCGTCTTCGGCGGCTTCCAGCTGGGCGAGGATTCCGCCGACGTGCCCGACCAGCGCGGCGCCGGCGGCGGTGGGGCGGACGCCGCCGCGGCTGCGCTCGATCAGCGCCACGCCGGCTTCGCCCTCGAGCGTCTGGATCGCCTGTGAGACCGCCGACTGCGAGTAGTCGAGGGCGTCGGCGGCCGCGGAGAACGACCCGTTGGAGACGACCTCCCGAAAGATGTTCAAGCGCCTCACGTCCAGCATAAGTTGAGCTTATTCTAGCTACCAGTAATTCCAGTTGCACTGATGCTGAAGAGGTGCCACAGTCGTCGGGAACCCGAAATCCGCAAGCCCAGGAGACTTCCCATGGCACTGAAGATCATCGTTTCCTACGACGACAGCGACAACGACCGCGACGCGCTCGCCCTCGGCCGGCTCCTTGCCTTCTCCGGCGCCGAGCTCTCGCTCGCCTACATCCGTCACTCCTTCGGCGAATCGCTCGACCAGCAGGCCGCCGAACAGCTGCTGGCCCGTGGCGCCGAGTCGGTCGGCACCCCCGACATGCCGAAGTACGTCGTGGTCAACCCGGCCACCAGCGTCGGCCTCGCCGAGGTGGCGGCCCAGGAGCACGCCGACGTGATCGTCTTCGGCTCCGAGTACCGGACCGCGAACGGCCTCGTCAAGCCGGGCATCTCGGCCCACAAACTGCTGCTCGGCGGCGGCTCGGCGATCGCCGTCGCGCCCGCCGGTCTGCGCTCCAACCCCGCCGTCCAGGTCAACACCGTCGGCGTCATCGACGAGGGCGATCCGGCTGCCCGCGCCACCGCCGAGAGCCTCGCCACGGCGCTCGGCGCCACCGTCGCCGAGCATGGCTCGGGCCCACTCGACCTGCTCGTCGTCGGCTCCCGCAAGGAGGCCCCCGAGGGCAAAGTCGTCCTCAGCGCCGCCAGCGACTACGCGGTCGAGGCGGCCAACTACCCGGTGCTGGTGATCCCGCGCGGCAAGCAGGTCACCTTCTAGTCGCGCTGCACCACCAGGATCACGGCCGCGACCGAGGGGTCGCGGCCGTCGATCCGCTCCCGCACCTCCTCGACCGGCACGCTTTCGGTGTCGTGTCCGGCGACGATGTCGGCGAGCGTCTGCACCGCCGAGGGGGAGTGGATGACGATCGTCGCCGGCCCGCGGCCGGCCCGCTGTGCCTCGGTCGCCGTGTCGAGGATCGTCGCGGTCACGTCGTTTGCGCTGCGCAGGGCGTTCGACCAGCCCTGGCTGAAGGCGAGATCCTGGTTCGACAGCTCCGGCCCCTCGAGGATCCGCAGCTCGCTGTCGTCGCGGTTCCATTTGCGGTCCCCGAGCACCACCGCGCGGCCCGCCAGCCAGGGGTCGAGGACGGTCTCCCGCAGCTCCTCGTCGGTGAGGTTGAAGGAGCGGGCGTGGCGCCTGCCCTGCAATAGCTCGATGTGGAACGACATCGTCCGCGACGCTATCGGGTTCGGCGCCGGCGGGTTGGCATGATGGCGCCATGTCAACCGATCGTCCGCATGCCGTCGTCTTCGACAACGACGGCCTCCTGCTCGACACCGAGTCCGTCTGGACCCGCGCCGAGGGCGACCTTTTCGAGCGCCGCGGCATCGAATTCACCACCGAGCACAAGCACGAGATAGTCGGCACCTCCGCCGCCGTCGCGGGGCGACTGCTCGAACGCTGGCTGGGCGAACCCGGCCGTGCCGATCAGATCATCGAGGAGCTGAACGTCCTCGTCGTGGCCGAGCTCGAGCACGGGGTGGAGGCGATGGTCGGTGCCCGCGACCTGCTCGAACGGCTGCGCGCCCAGGGGACGCCGATCGGCCTCGTCTCCAACTCGCCGCTCATCTTCGTCGAGCGGTCGTTGGAGATCGTCGGCTTCAGGTCGATCTTCGACGTGGTGGTCAGCGCCCACGAGGTGGCGGCGCCGAAGCCTGCGCCCGATCCCTATCTGGAGGCGTGCAGGCAGCTCGGCGTCGAGGCCGGGCCTGACGTGATCGCTCTCGAGGACTCGCCGACGGGAGTGGCGGCGGCGCGCGCTGCGGGATTGACCGTGATCGGCGTTCCCTCGGTAGACGGGGTCGAGCTGGAGGAAGCCCACCACATCGCCGCCTCGCTGCTCGACTCAACAGTGATCGAGCTGACCATCATCTAGATCCTGCGGCGAGGGAGGCGAGGGAGGCGAGGGCGCGATTCGGGGGCGGGGCGGCCGTCCGAGGTGCGTCCCGGGCGTCTCGTGGCGGCCCCGGCAGGGGGTGGGCGC
>Ga0335083_10000238_pt1 | contig 90807 bp, 80 predicted proteins | sample Lox_Sample_42_FD_206716 | JGI IMG/M metagenome (GOLD analysis project Ga0335083, IMG submission 206716) | Soil microbial communities from Loxahatchee National Wildlife Refuge, Florida, United States - Lox_Sample_4.2 | ecosystem: Environmental > Terrestrial > Soil > Wetlands | place: USA...
AGCAAGCGCGCGTTGGAAGAGTTTTTCAGCGTCCGTATAGTCGCCCGCTACTTGGCGAAGCATTCCCAAATTATTGAGTACGGCAGCCACATCCGGATGTTCGGGACCATAGGCTTTTTCCCGAATTGCGAGGACTCGTCGGTAAAGAGCTTCAGCAGCCGGGTATTTGCCTTCATCACAAAGGAGCACAGCCAGATTGTTGAGAATGCTCGCTACCTGTGGGTGATCTGGCCCAAAGGCACTTTCTGTGATTCTTTGAGCACGCTGGAGGAGAGGCTCAGCTTCCGCGTACCTGGCTTCCACTAACAAGACCGAGGCCATACTGTCCAGCGTAGCAGCCACCCTCGGATTCTCTGGCCCTAGAGCCCTTTCCTCGATGGCCAGCGCCCGCCGTAAATGGGATTCAGCTTCTGAGTGCTTGCCTTCGTCCTGCTCGATCGCGGCTAGGTTGTCGAGAACCGTAGCTATGCTTGGGTCCTCTGGCGCAAGCCTCTTTACCCATATGTTGAGTGTTCGTTGGTATTCCATTTCGGCTTCTCTATAGTTCCCTTGCTTGTGATGAACACTCGCCAAGTTGTTGAGAACTAAAGCGACTCCGGGGTCGTCGGGGCCGAAGGCTTTGAGGTCAATAGCAAGCGCCCGTTGGAAGAGAAGTTCCGATTCCGAGTATTTGCCTTCCGTCCATTTTAGCCTACCAAAATCGCTGAGAACCTTTGCCACACTAGGGTGCTCCAGTCCAAGAACCTTTTCACGGATTCTAAGAGCGCGCTCAAAAAGTGGCTCAGCGTCCGAATATTTGGCTCGTTGTAAAAGAAGATTGGCTAGATTGTCGAGTGTGGTGGCGACTTCCAGATGTTCAGGGCCGTATGCCTTTTCGCAGATGGTCAGGGCGTGGTCGTAAAGCTGCTCAGCTTCAGCGAACTTGCCTATCGATTGCTGCGCTGCAGCCAGGTTAGTCATCGCCGCTGAAAAGCGAGGATCAGATTCCCCGAATTTTTCGGCCAGTCGAAATGCCTCTTTGAAAAGATTCTCGGCTTCGGCGTAGCTTCGCTGCTGATACGCCCGCATTCCAGCCGAGTTTTCACTTTCCCACGAGGGGGCCTGAGCAAAGCTTGTGACGGTCCACAAGGTCATGGCAAGCGATACGACGATATGGTGGGATTTCATCGCACAGCCTCCTCAAACGGGACTGGTCGAACAATCGAATCCTTGCGTGTTGTGATGATGCTTCAAACTGTCACAATTGCCAGTCTGGCTCACGACTGCGCTAGTCGATCATAATTAGGGCGTTACAACACAGTACTTGGTCTGCCTGACGAACACTTTTTGATCCCTTCACACTTGCTGTTGGAAGGCTCGGTTGTGGTGAGATATAGACGTATCTAACTTAATTTCTCTGATAGCATTGGAACTACTCGATGACTGCACAGTGAAGACTTGAGATCGCTCACACTAAGAGCGAGAAGTCGCATCAGACGGGGACCGATGAAGCCAATTAGAGTCCAAGATCGAATGAGCAGCTGAGGCCTACATGCGCGCAAGACAATCTAGTGGTGTCAAGCAATTGGGCGAGAACCATTGCGCGATCACTGCGGCCTGGCTGTTTGCGCGTCAGCTCCTCCCTGGTTCTTGCTGACACTACATGGTTCGGGCAGATCGTAGTCTTTAGACAGTTTTAGCGGGGAGCATCACAATTCTAATAACGCAGTTTTTCCATACAATCTTCACTCGCTCTGCCGTAAAAACACCCTGTAACGCGGATATTGCGCTGGTTGCAAGTCAAAGCAGATATATACTTAGTTAAAGATCAAAGTCAGAAAGCGCGGATGGCACGTAGCAAGGTAATTTCGTTTCATTAAATGTTGGTGACGCTGCGATGGGTGCCTGCGAGATCCACCAGATTGGCAAAGCACTTGTCACACACAAGAGCAACCTCCACTTCGCCCAAGTTGTTTACAAATCGTTCGGCGTGAAACAACCCTCACAGGTCAACGCGAAATCCTTGTGTGGAAGGGGGTACGGTGCACTGTCGATCGGTTCACATAGGCGACGATTCCCCAGGCGGATATAGATAGCGCGCCTGTTTGGCAGCTAGGTGCCCCGACCCTCTTTTGTGTTGAGATGAATGATGCGGACGCCCTGCCGACCCCTCTTGCCGTTCGCGAGAGCCCTTATGTCACATACTCTAGGCACTTATTTACGTCTGCCGAGGATTTGGTGCTCTGTTCCCGAGGGCATCATGCAAAAGTCAAAAGCCGAACAACTCTGCAAGCTGGCCTCGAAACGCCAGATCCTAAGGGCAAAAGATGTGAGCGAAATCGGCATTCCACGAACGTATCTCCCGTGGCTGGCTCGCCGGAGGGACCTGGAAAATGTCGGCCGCGGTCTCTACTCCTCTCGGGATTTCTCCGGAACCGAGAACACCTCCCTCATCGAAGCGGCTTACCAAATCCCCATGGGGATCGTCTGCCTGCTCTCCGCGCTCCGGTTTCACAATTTCACCACGCAGTCTCCCCACGAGGTCTGGATGGCGATCGGTCACAGAGCCTGGGCTCCCAAAGTTTCCTCTCCGCCCGTTCGCCTCGTGCGCATGTCCGGAGAGGCGCTTCGGTTTGGCGCGAAAGAATATTCGATTTCCGGCGCAGCTCTTCGAGTGTTTTCCCCGGCAAAGAAGGTAGCCGACTGCTTCAAGTTACGCAGCAAGGTTGGCCTCGATGTCGCCATAGAAGCCCCTAAGGAATGCCGCCAGCAGAAGAAAGCCTCTATGGACGAACTCGCTGCCGCCGCCAAAGTCTGCCGCGTCGCCAACGTTATGCGCCCATATCTGGAGTCACTCTAGTTGACCAAACCGGCCCCTAAGAATCTCCCGGCTTTGGCTCGTCGCTCGGTATACAAATCCTTTAGGATTTGTAGTTAAGAATAATTAACGCCTCCCCCGGGTTTTTCGTAAGAGTTCATTTTAATGGCAGATAAAGTCGTTTGTTTTGTATCAGTTTTGTAAGTGTTGATTGTGAAAGAGATAGCGGCGAGTGATGTGTTGCGAGTTGCCAGCCGTGACAAAAAAAAACAGATTCTTCCCGCGCGGGGAGCACAGAGATGCTGAGGCTCTCTTTCCGCTGGAAATGGCAGACTGGTGAGAGTCATTCACCACGAGCGTTTTCTTGCAAGAGTGGCAAACAAAGTGGTTAAGGTGAACGCAGCGCGTAAGAGTGGCAAATGCAGGACTTAAAGTTGCCGGATTTTCAGTGAGTTGTGGATGGTTTGTAAGAGTGGCAAAGAAAGGGGTTACCGGGAGACAGTTTACAGTCAACAGTTCACAACTAACGGTTACAGGGAGCAGAGGCGCGAAAATGGAAACTCGAAATTCGGTGTGGAGCGGGACGTGGCGTGGCGCAAGTACGTGGCGGCCGGAATGGAGGAGACGGGTCAAGAACTGATGCGCCACGCGAACAGCAGATTGACGCTTGACGTGTACGCACAGGCTCTAACGTCAGCGAAGCGTGCAGCGCATCTAAAGGTGGTTGAGTTGATTCGGCCAGCGGCGGAAACGCGTTTTGTTCCTTTGTGTTCCCACGCGGAGGAAGCGGAGTCTGTAAGTGTCTGATTTTATGGAGCGGCCTATCGGAATCGAACCGACACCTGAACCTTGGCAAGGTTCCGTACTACCACTATACTAAGGCCGCTCAACGTCAATTCATTTTATAGCACGCGCACACGGCCGCGACAAGCCTTCTGTCGTACGCCGTTCGACGGCGCCGCCCTTCTCGCGCGCCACCTTCAAGAGACCAGACTTACCCGCGCAGACTTCACCACTGGCGAGCGCTTCTGTCGGTCGGCGAACCGATCCGCTTTTTCCTTATCGGTATATACCCGGCCGAACTTCTCGCCATCCGCGTAAGCAACGGTGACCAGAAAATGGTGATGTTTCCGCCGTTTGTCTTTATTAAAGTTTGTAGGCTCTTTCTTTGGGGATTTTTTCGTCGAAGTTTTTGTCACTGAGGCCATCCCTTTGCGAATTGGGGCACACAAAACACTATCTCAAGGAAGCCTCATTCGCGCAAGTACTCCTATCGATACTATCCTCACGCCTATTGCATGCAGTTTTGGTCAGCCTGTAAACATTGGAACTATCTCTGCCACGCCGCGAAGCCTGCGGCCCGTTCTCGCCCCGGTCTTCCGGTTCACGCCTAACGCCCGAGAGCCAAATTGGACCATCCCCAAAACGTCGTTTCCCCCGAAAAATGGGCCAAATTTGCTGTTTCCGTGGCCTCGCCGTACCTTCCCTCGAAACATTTTCAAAAGAAGTTGCCGTCCATGAAACTTTTCCCGCCTTTTTTCGTCTTAACTTGTGAGGCCAACGATAGACTGAATGTGGCGGAGATCGAACATGATAACAATTACGAAACACCCGCCCTTAGTGGAAGACCTGCGAAATCATTCGCAGGAGCAGATTGCTGAACTGCGCATGCTGCTTCATTCCGGTGCGCCTTCGCGGCCAGATCCGCGTCGGCCAGGCTTCTTTGAAGTCGAAGGGCGTTCAAATATCTTTTACGTTTTCAAGTATCCTTCGGGATCGAAGGTAATGCTGCTTGGCATCTGGGATCGCGAAAGCGATCCTGTCGCCGAGCTCGTGGCTTGCACCTGCCCGGCCGCATAACTCCGGCATTACTCCTGAGAGCATGCAAATCTAGAAGGCGGTCCGACCACGTCGGACCGCCTTCTTAGTCTTCTTCCAGTTCCAACGACGCCGAGTTGACGCAGTAGCGCAGACCCGTCGGCTTCGGTCCGTCCTCGAACACATGCCCCAGATGCGCATCGCATCGGCTGCACTTGATCTCTGTCCGCGACATCCCATGAGTGGCATCAGTCTCCGTCTCCACGGCCTCTTCGTTCGCTGGGGCGTAAAAACTCGGCCATCCGGAGCCCGAGTGGTATTTGGTATCAGAACGAAACAGAGGCTGCCCGCAGCACACGCATTTATAAACTCCCGGCGTGTCCGTATCCTCATATTCCCCGGTGAACGGCGGTTCCGTTCCCTTCTGTCTCGTCACATAGTATTGATTCGGCGAGAGTTGCTTCTTCCATGCCGCTTCGTCTTTACGGATTTTCTCTTCCATACCTATCTCCTTGCCCGCTTACTCTTTGGTCCTTGGCTTGCACTTGGTCTCGTATCAGATTCGCCGCTAGGGGTGTACGATTCACCCCACGGCTCGGAACCTCTCCCTTACACTAGGATTCTAGCTTGAACACCACCATGCCAGAAAAGTCAGCAAAGCCTCTTACCGATAATCGAGTCAGCCGCAGGGCAAAAATCGCCCGGCCCGTACGCGTCCGACCCTCCGAGCCTCGTGATGATCATTTTGAAGACCTCCCCATCAGCGTCAACGCCTCCAAAGAAGGCATCTATTTCACGACTCGCCTGCACTCCTATTATCCCGGTATGCGCGTCTTCGTCACTTTTCCCTATTCATCCCCCCACGATCCCATGAACTGCGAATACGTCGCCCAGGTCGTCCGCGTCGAGAAGCTCGAAAATGGCAAGACCGGCGTTGCGGTCCATCTAAAAATGAGTATGAATTTCAATTCCACGACTTCCAAAAACACAACTAGCCGTAGCTGAAACCTTCCACCTAGATTCTTCACGTCAGCTGGGCCGAAAAGCCCTGGTTGACACCGGCCGTGCTTTACTTTAATTTCATACTATGTACTCTCGGGCGCATCGCCACCATCACCATCACGGCCACACGCCGCGCCCGATGAGGTGTGCATAGAGTTTCGCAGCAAAAAACACTCATCGGCCCGCTGGCGCAGTTAGCCCCAGCGGGTTTTTTGTTTTCAGTTAGATCGTTACCGCAAAATCTAGGAGTCACATCGCATGAGCAGCACGAAATTAACCATCGACTTCGACAAAGCCGGCGGCCTTGTTCCCGTAATTATTCAGGATGAGCGCTCCGGCGACATTCTCATGCTCGGCTTCATGAATTCCGTCTCGCTGGCCGAAACGCAGCGTTCCGGCGAGGTCGTCTTTTTCAGCCGCTCGCGCAACAAGCTCTGGAAAAAGGGCGAATCCAGCGGCCACGTTCTCAAAGTCCGCGAAATCCGTGTCGATTGCGACGCAGACGCTCTCCTCGTCCGCGTGGAAGCCATCGGCCCAGGCGTTTGCCACGAAGGCTATCGCAGTTGCTTTTTCCGCAAACTCGATTCAGACGGCACCGCCGCCATCATCGCCGAAAAGACATTTGACCCGTCAACTATCTACTCCACACAGGAGGAGAAAAAATGACCTCGCGCCTCAAGCTCGGCATTCCCAAAGGCAGCCTGCAGGAAGCCACTCTCGACCTCTTCACCCGCGCAGGCTGGAAAATCACGCTCAGTTCGCGCAGTTACGTCCCCACCATCGACGATCCCGAAATCGAATGCCTTATGGTTCGCGCGCAGGAAATGGCCCGCTACGTCGAAACAGGCGCACTCGACGCAGGAATCACCGGCCACGATTGGGTCGTTGAAACCGGCGCTGCCGTCGACGAACTTTCCGAACTCGTCTACGCCAAGCAGCGCCTCGCCCGCGTCCGCTGGGTCCTCGCCGTTCCCGAAGATTCTCCCATGCGCGAAGTCCGCGACCTCGAAGGCAAGACCATCGCCACCGAAGTCGTCCAGATCACCGAAAAATATCTCGCGCGCCACGGCGTCAAAGCCCGCGTCGAATTTTCCTGGGGCGCCACCGAAGTCAAAGTCCCGCAGCTTGCCGACGCCATCGTCGAAGTTACCGAAACCGGCTCCTCCCTCCGTGCCAATCGCCTTCGCATCGTTGACACCGTTCTCGAATCCGCCACAGTGTTCATCATGAACCGCGCCGCCGCAGCTGATCCCGCCAAACGCGAAAAAGCCGAAAATCTCATCCTCATGCTCCAAGGCGCCATCGCCGCCGCCAGCAAAGTCGGCCTGCTCCTGAACGTACACCGCGACGACTTGCCAAACGTTCTCGGCGTTCTTCCAGCGCTCAAAAAGCCCACCATCTCGACGCTTAGCGACCCCGATTGGGTCGCCGTGAACACCATCATCGAAGAATCCGTCGTCAGGCAAATTCTTCCCAAGCTCAAAGCCGCCAAAGCCCAGGGCATCGTTGAATATCCCCTGAATAAAATCGTGCTCTGATGCGCATCCTGAAACTCACTCCCGCCGTCGAAAGACATCTCTTTCGCGCGCGCTTCGAACGCGACCGTGATGCCGAAGCCATCGCGGCCAAAATCGTCGGCGATGTTCGAAAAAGGGGTGACGCCGCGCTCTTCGCTTACGCCAAAGAGTTCGACGGCGCCGATCTCCGCCGCGTCGGCGTTTGGATTTCGCGGCACGATATTGCCGCCGCTCGTAAACGCATCAACCCAAATTTTCTCCGCGCCATCCAACACGCCGCCCGCAACATCCGTCGCGTCGCCCAGAAACAACTACCGCGCCCCTGGTCGCTTGAAGTCGAGCCCGGGGTCACCATCTCCCAGTTCGTCCGCCCCATTGAGTCCATTGCCTGTTACATCCCCGGCGGCCATTTCGCCCTCGTCTCGACGATGCTGATGACCGTCGTCCCCGCCCAAGTCGCTGGCGTAAAAAACATCACCGTCGTCTGCCCTCGTCCCAACGACGCTCTTCTCGCCGCAGCCGCCGTGCTCGGCATCCAGCGCATCGCCCGCATTGGCGGCGCCCAAGCCGTCGCCGCTCTCGCCTACGGCACCGAACAGATCCCCCGCGTCGAAAAAATCTTTGGCCCTGGCAATCGCTTCGTCACTGCCGCCAAACAACTTGTTTCCGCCGATTGCGCTATCGATCTTCCCGCCGGCCCAACCGAAGCCATCGTCCTCGCCGCCAAAGGCAATGCCAAATGGATCGCCGCCGATTTGCTCGCCCAAGCTGAACACGCTTCGGACGCGCGGAGCTTCTTTGTCACAACCTCCGCCACACTCGCTCGCAGCGTTCAGCGCGAAGTGCAATGGCAACTGAACGAGATCCCGAGTGCAGGTTTCGCCAAACTTTCAACCTCCTCGGTTGGCAGAATTCTTCTTGCACCTTCGATCTCAGCTGCGTGCGAATTTGTGAATCGCTTCGCGCCGGAGCACCTAAGTCTTCCTGAAAATGGTCAGACCCTCCTGAAACAAATCCAGTCCTCCGGCACCGTTTTCCTCGGCCCCTGGGGCGCGCAGCCTCTCGGGGACTACGTATCCGGCAGCAATCACGTACTGCCCACCGGCGGCTGGGCGCGCAAACGCGGCGGCCTTTCCTCCGCCGATTTTATGAAGTGCATCAGCGTTCAAACCATTTCGAACAAAGGCTTTCTTCGCCTCGCACCCGCCGCCGAATCTCTGGCAGAATCCGAAGGCTTGCTTGCGCACTGCAACGCCGTGAGGATCCGCCGATGAGACCCCAGCTTCCCACTCGCCAAGCCATCCTCGACCGTCGCACCTACGAGCCGCCCGGCGAAGGCCGCGCCGACAAGCTCCGCCTCGATTTCAATGAAAACACTGCTGGCTGCTCGCCCAAAGTCCAGCGCGCCCTCGCGAAGCTCACGCCCAGGCTTCTATCGATGTACCCCGAATACGAGCGCGGTACGCGCCGCCTCGCCCGGCATTTCGCAGTCGCTTACGAAGAACTCCTCCTCACCAATGGCGGCGATGACGCGCTCCGCCTCTTCTTCGACGCTTTCGTGGATTCAGGCACGACCGCCGTCATCTGCGAGCCGACCTTCCCCATGTACCGCTACTGGGGCGAAGTCGCAGGCGCGAATATCGAAGTTCAGCGCTATGGCGCCAACATGGAATTCCCTCTCCAAGGCGTCCTTCGATCGCTCGCCGCCAAACCTCGCGTGCTCTTCGTCTGCAATCCCAACAATCCCACTGGCACGCTTCTCCCGATCGATGCCATTGAGACTATCTTGCAAGCCGCGACGCACACCGCCGTCGTCCTCGACGAAGCCTATGCCGAGTTCTCCGGCCTCACCGTCATCCCGCTCATCCACCAATACCCGCAGCTCTTCGTCGCCCGCACCTTTTCCAAAGCCGCAGGCCTCGCGGGTCTTCGTCTGGGTGCCGTCATCGCCAACGCAGATTCGCTCTCCATTCTTCGCCGCGCCACGGCGCCATTCCCCGTCAACGTCGCCGCCCTCGCCGCCGCTGAAGCCGCTGTCGACGATCCCAAAACAATGAAGCTCTATACAAAAAATATCCTGCGCTCTCGCGCCTGGTTCGAAAAAGAGCTGGGCAAGCTCAAGATCGAGACCTGGCCCAGCGCTGGAAATTTCCTTCTCGCCGGCTTCGGCCCGTCGGGCTCCGAAATGTGTTCGTGGCTTCAAGAAAACCACGGCATTCTGCTCCGCGACCGCTCGAAAGATATTGGCCCAGGCATCATCCGAGTCAGCATAGGCACGCAAAAAGAAATGGAGCGCCTTCTCAAATTCATTCGACATTTTCGGAAAGCTCGGGCAAAGCCATGAAACGCTCCGTCACGATTCACCGCAAGACCAACGAGACCGATATCCGTCTCAAGCTCAATCTCGATGGCCGCGGCAAATCCCGCATCGCGACCGGCATCCGTTTCTTCGATCACATGCTCGATCTCGTCGCCCGCCACGGCGCTTTCGATTTGGAAATTGCGGCGAAAGGCGATCTCGACGTCGATCAGCACCACACCGTCGAAGACGTCGGCATCGCGCTCGGCGAAGCTGTCGCCAAGGCCCTCGGCTCCAAACGCGGTATTCTTCGCGCCGGATATTTTTTGATGCCCATGGACGAAACTCTCGCCGCTGCCGCCGTCGATCTTAGCGGCCGCCCTTACTGTGTGGTCCACACAAAAATCTCGGCGAAACGCATTGGCGATTTTCAAACCGAACTGACGGAAGATTTCTTTCAGGGCTTCGCCCAAGCCGCCCGCGCCAATGTCCATCTCCGCTGCCTATATGGCCGTTCTTCGCATCATCAAGTCGAAGCCCTGTTTAAGGCCTTCGCCCGCGCGCTCCGTTTTGCCGTTTCCCAAGACAAGCGCCTCCGACGCGTTCTCCCCAGTACGAAGGGCCTGTTATGATCGTCACGCTCATCGACTACGGCGCGGGCAACGCCACCAGCGTCGAACGCGCTCTCCGTCGTCTCGGCGCCACCGTTCAGCTTTCCAGCTCCCCAGAAACCCTTCAAAACGCCGAAGCTCTCATTCTGCCCGGCGTTGGCCATTACGCAGTTCTAGTCCGCGCGCTGGATCACCAAAGTCTTCGCCCAGCTCTCGTCGATGCTCTTCATCGCGGAGTTCCCTTCCTCGGTATCTGCCTCGGCCTTCAGATCCTTTTCAAATCCAGCGAAGAAGCCCCGGAACTCCACGGACTGAATCTCCTTCCCGGTAGGGTTTCCGCGCTTCCCTCCAGCGTCAAGCTCCCTCACATGGGCTGGAATCAGCTCCAAGGCAAGCGCCCTTCTCGACTGCTGGAAAACATTTTGCCGGGTGCGTTCTTCTATTTCGCTCACTCCTTCGCAGTGATCGATGCCAATGGCGAATCCGTCGCCCTCTGCCGCCACGGTTCCGATTTCGCGGCCGTCATCGAGCACAAAAACATCTACGCCGTCCAATTTCATCCCGAAAAAAGCGGCGAAGCCGGCGCTCAACTTCTCCAGAACTTCCTGAGTTTGGCCGCCACATGACCCTCGCCCGCCGAATTATCCCCTGCCTCGATACCGACGGCGCTCGCGTCGTCAAAGGCGTCAACTTTGTCGGCCTCCACGACGCTGGCGACCCCGCGGAGCTCGCTGCCCGCTACAACCTCGACGGTGCCGATGAACTCGTCGTCCTCGATATCGCCGCGTCGCGCGATCGCCGCCCCACGTTCCTCGAAACGATCCGCCGCGTCGCCTCCGAACTCTCCATTCCGCTCACCGCCGGCGGTGGCATCCGCTCGCTCGAAGATGCCCGCGCCGTCATCCTCGCCGGCGCTGACAAAGTCACCGTCAATACCGCTGCCGTCGAGCGCCCCGATCTCATCTCCGAACTATCCCGCGAATTCGGAGCGCAAGCCGTCGTTCTCGCCATTGATGCCAAACGCGCCGATAGCCGTTGGGATGTGATGATTCGCGGCGGCCGCGAATCCGCGAATCTCGATGCTCTAATCTGGGCGAAGCAAGCCGTCGCCTCCGGCGCAGGCGAAATCCTTCTCACCTCCGTCGACCGCGACGGCACGCAAATCGGTTTTGACATTCCATTGACCGCTGCAATTTCACAAGCCGTCAATGTTCCCGTCATCGCTTCCGGCGGCGCCAAACTCCCGGAACACTTCGCGCAAGTTTTCCGCGATGGCTTTGCCGATGCCGCTCTAGCCGCCTCCATCTTCCACAACAACGTCCAATCCATCCGCGAACTGAAACAATTTCTCGCGTCGCAAAAAATCGAGGTGCGCTTCCCGTGCTAGCCGCCGTCCGTACATCCTGTAGGGGCGCGATACATCGTGCTCTCGCTCGCTGCCCGATCGGCGGCCGTCCCCGCAGATCGCGCAAGGCGGTTCCCTGATGCTGATTCCCTGCATCGACCTCCAAGCTGGCCAGGCTGTCCAACTCGTCCACGGGCGCAAGCGCGAACTCGCCGTCGCCAATGTCTTTAGCCTTCTGGAAAAATTCAAATCGCACGAGTGGCTCCATGTCATTGATCTCGATGCCGCCATCGGAACCGGCGACAACAATGCGCTCGCCCGCAGACTTTTGCGCGCCGCCCGCGAGCGCTACAACTTCAAAGTCCGCATTGGCGGCGGCATTCGCACGGTTGCCCGCGCCCAGGAAATCGCAAAATGGGGCGCCGATCAAATCATCATTGGCAGCGCCGCCTTTCGCGATGGCAAACTCAACGTTCGCTTTCTGCGCGCTCTCAACCGGAAGATTCCTCGCAAAAAAATCGTCATAGCTCTTGATACGGCGCGTGGCCGCATCGCCATTCACGGCTGGCGGCGCCGACTTTCGCTTCGCCCGGAAGAGATTATGCCGCACCTCGAGCCGGTCTGCTACGCGTTTCTCTGCACCGATGTCGATCGCGAAGGCACCATGTCCGGCGCAAATCTCGATTGGTTCCGCAAACTCCGCGCCGCCACGACTCATCCCATCATCGCCGCCGGCGGCATTAAAACCCGTCGCGAAATCAACGCGCTCGCCAAACTTAGCATGGACGCCGCCGTCGGCATGGCTGTCTACAAAAACCGCATCCGGTAATATTTGGATGGGTTGCCGGGCGGCTTCAATCCGCTTGCGCGTGGCCCCAGTTGCGATAGGATACGCAACCATGCGCAAACTCATTTTTTCTTCCATCCTGCTTGGTGTCTTCTGTGTCGCCGTCCACGCCCAGAACCAGACCGCCTCGGACAATTCTCTGCTCTTCACGCTGAAACCGCTCGGCCACAACGTCTACGCCGCGATTGACAAGCCGAAGAGCAATGCCGGCTCGAATGCCGGCTTCGTGATAGGCGATGACGGCGTTCTTGTCGTGGACACGTTCGAAGACGCCAAAGCCGCCGAGCAACTGCTCGTCGAAATTCAGAAGCTCACAAAACTTCCCGTGAAATTCGTGATCAACACGCACTACCATCTCGATCACGTCACCGGAAACGGCGTTTTCGCCAAAGAAGGAGCCGTTATTCTCGCACAGAAAAATGTTCGCGCCTGGATTCACACCGAGAATCTGAAATTTTTTGGCCCGACAATCAAGCCGGAACAGAAAGCCTGGATTGACGGCCTCGTTGCGCCCAGCGTCGGTTATTCATCCTCCGTCGCAATTTATCTCGGATCGCGGAAAGTTCTGGTCCGCTATTTTCTCGGCCATACGGGCGGCGATTCCGTTGTTTCGATTCCCGATGCGGATGTCGTTTTTTGCGGAGACCTTTTCTGGAACCACACCTTGCCGAATCTGATTGATGCTTCGACTGAACAATGGATTGCGAGCGATAAAAAACTGGCGGAGGAGTCGCCGCATGGCACGTTCGTTCCCGGACACGGCGAAGTCGGAACGGCCGCTGACGTGACGGCGCTGGCGGGATATATTAAGGATTTGCGCGGCGCATTAGCGCAGCCGATGAAAGACGGTTTGCAAGGCGACGCGCTGCTGAACGCCGTGGTGCCCAAGCTCAAGGAAAAGTACGGCGACTGGAATTACTTCGATCATTTCGCGAATCGAAATATTCTGGACACGGCCAAAGAACTGCGCGGCGATAAGAAAGTTCCGCAACCATGCGTTCCGTAACCGGGCCGCCCAGTAGTCAAAATATTTTCGTAACTGCGCGTTTCGCTCTGCGTTTTGCTGTAGTTCCAATCTCCAAATCTGGGACCGAAGCTCTTTCGCCGGGTTTCCAGCCAATGGCGCGTTCTATTTTTCCGCGCGGCTAACGCAAATACGCGTCGGTGATGTATTGCTGGACCATGCGTTGCGTGTTGAAAAACGATCCGTTGATGGCGATGGCGTGCTGCATGATCTGAACGAACAACCGCGGCTCTTTGTAAAACATCGGGAGAATGATGTTTTCCAGCTTCCAGTAAAGCGATTCGGCCTCTTTGGTATTGTCCGTAACGGCGTCTGACGGATCCAGGGATCGCTGTGGCTCGCCGATCGACCAGCCGGTCACTCCCTCGATATGGCCTTCCGCCCACCAACCATCGAGGATGCTCAGGCTCGGCACTCCGTTGAGCGCCGCCTTCATGCCGCTCGTGCCGGAAGCTTCCAGAGGAAATTGTGGCGTGTTGAGCCAGAGGTCCACGCCGGATGTCATTTTGCCACCGAGATCCAGATTATATTCGTCCAGAAAAACTACTGGAATGGCTTTGCGCAAGGCTTTCTTGGCATGGAAAATGTGCCGGATAATGTCTTTGCCACCGCCATCATTGGGATGCGCTTTGCCCGCGTAGATAATCTGAAACCGCCCAGCGGTCTTGGCAATCTGCCGCAAGCGGTCCAAATCCGAAAGAATCAGGTCGGCGCGCTTATATCCCGTTGCGCGCCGCGCAAAACCGACCGTGAAAGCGTCTTCCTCCAGCTGAAGACCGGTTTTCTCGCGCACGGCTTCAAGAAGCTCATGTTTTGCGATGAGATGGGCGGTCCAGACTTCTTCCGGAGGAAGTCCGAGCGCGCTTCGCAGGCTGTAGTTGTCTTCGCGCCACTGGGCGATGTGGCGGTCAAATAGCTGCTGAAAAGGCGGAGAAGTCCACGTCGCCGCGTGAACTCCGTTGGTGATGGCTTCGATGGGAACTTCCGGAAACATCTGGCGCGAAGTGACGCCGTGCAGCTTGGCCACGCCATTGACATACGTACTGAGGCTCAGCGCCAGGTACGTCATGTTCAAGTGAGCGCCGCTGGCTGCCGCTTCCTGCAGATTCGGATAATTCTGTTCGGTTTGCAGCGAGCGCTTCACGAGGTCGGCAACGGCCGCATCTTTCAGATCGAAAAATTTGCTCTGCTGCGGAAAAACGCGAGTGAGAAATTCGATGGGAAATCGATCGTGGCCAGCCGGCACCGGCGTATGCGTGGTGAACATGCACTTGGCGCGCACTTTTTCGATGTCGTCGCCGTTGATGGCGGTGCGCCCGGCTGCCGTTGCTTCCGCGCCGAGCAATTCCAGGGAGAGCAGCGCGGCGTGGCCCTCGTTCATGTGGTAGCGAGTGAGGTCATCGTACCCGAGCGCGCGCAGCATGCGTACCCCTCCGACGCCAAGAAGCACCTCCTGGCACAGACGGTAATACGAATCGCCGCCATATAGCCCGCCAGTGAGGCCGCGGTCCCATTCTGCGTTGGATTCGAGTTCCGCATCGAGAAAATAAACCGGCACAACGAAACCGCGAACACCTTTTACGTCATAGCGCCAGGCGCGAAGCTCGACGCGGCGATTTTCCAGAGGAACGGTAACGCGCGCGCTTTCTTCCTTGAGAAAATCCTCGACGTTCCACACCACCGGCTCCTCGGATTGGGAGCCATCTTCGGAGAGGTGCTGAGAGAAGTAGCCTCTCCGGTACAGGAGCGAGACGGCCACCATGGGGAGGCGGAGGTCCGCTGCGGCGCGTATGGTGTCGCCGGCGAGAACGCCGAGGCCGCCGCTATAGCTCGGCATGGCAGTCTCGAGCGCGATTTCCATGGAAAAATAGGCGACGAAGCGTTTAACCGAATTCGCGTGCGTGGACATCTTTCTCGATTCTCCGCCGGCCCACGTCCTGGCATCCAAGCATGGAAAATGGGCTGCGATTGACCTTCAATTGTCGGAGAAACGCTTGGCTCAATCAAGCCAGTAGAAAGGATTGTTGCCATCCATCAATTCCCTCTCGGCGATTCCGGTGCAGCAATAGCCGTGTGCGCAAGAGGCGTGGGGCGGGACATCAAATCGACAAACTCCCTGTAAAACTTTTCTTTGTTCAAGTCTTGCTGCACTTCGACGAGGGATTCGCCCACGCCGGGTTGGTTGCCGGGAGCCCAGGCGAGAGTGTCGCCGTACGAGGCGCCATGATTGACATCGACATCCATATAAAGTTTTTGCCATCTGGTGATGATGCTGGGATCGAGCCAGGCTGTAGCGGCGAGTTCGTCCCAGAGGATATTGGGTTCGGCATACTTGGCGACGTACTGCGCGGCGGGTGCTGAGCTCTTCGTAATTTGCTCGATGAGACCTTTTTCCATGCGCGTCTTGACGGAAATGTCGACGGTGGTGAGGACAAAGCGTGGCCAGTGGGCGTGGAGAACGGCGTGAGAGGCTTCCGGGTCCATCCAGAAATTAAATTCGCGGCGCGGGCTAAGAGCGAATTCGGGATCGTCGGCTTGCGGATTGATGCTACCGCCCATGACGATGAGTTCCTTGACGAGCTCAGGAAAGTGCGGATCGAGAGCTAGGGCGAGGGCGAGATTGGTCATAGGACCAGCCGCGTAGATGGTCACGTCGTGTGGATATTCGTGAACCATGCGGACCATGAAATGAGCGGCAGTCTCGTCGAGAGGCTTAGTGGCAGGACTACCTTCGGGCATAAGCGGAATTTCATACGGCCCGTGGACGTGCTGGCCCCGACGTGCGAAATTCCAAGCGCCTTGATAAATGATTTTGCCGTAGAGAGTCTCCCATTTGGCGATGTACTCCTTGGAATTTACGAGAGGAAACGCCGCGCCTGGGACGACGGGAATGTCCGTGCGGCCGATGATTTCGAGAAGGCGGAGAGTGTGGGCAACTTCCTCATCGCGCCAGGCGTCGCCGGTGAGAACGGTGATGCCGAGGACGTCGGTTTCAGGAGAGTTGACGAGGGCAAGAATGGCTTGCATGTCCGTGCCGCCGGGGCCTGCGGCGTCCTGATCGATGATGACTTTGCGTTTGGTTTGCGCGTGAACGGGCAAGACGAGAAGGAGGGAAAATAAGAAGAGCAATGAGGCACGGTAGCGACGCGGAAAAGACAGGTCCCTCACCTCACTCCTGACGGCGTCCCGGCGTTTCCCTCTGGGATAAATCGGTCGGATTCTAGTTAACAATTTGCCCCCCGGTTTTTTTGTAAGTGTTCATTCTAAAGGGTTTTAAGTCCCATGTTTTGTAAGTGCGGATTCTAAACGAGTTACGGGCGGATTTTTTGGAAGTGCGGATTCTAAAGGGTTTAGCGGTTGGTGAGAGGCAAGCAGAGCGTGAAGGAATACGGAGACGTGGCAGGCGAAGGGAACGGGATTGGCAGGCAAGAGGCGGCGGCAACTGCGCGACGAGCCAAGAAATGGGCCAGGAAGAGATTGGGCGGCATAGATTCCGAGCTGGACTTCGACGGTCACAAGCAATGATAGCACGATATTTACCGGATGTCTATATAAAAGATAATGTCATTCGAATGACCTGTGGAAAACTTATGGAGGTTGCCGAAGGACAAAGGCGATTGCGGAAAGTCTTTCTGGGAGACAGATGATGTATACTATACATCATGAAGCGGACACAACTTTATCTAAATGAAGATATGTGGAAGGCGCTGCACATCCGCTCGCGGCAGCAGAAAACGACAGTTTCCGAGTTGGTGCGTGAAGCGGTCCGCGAGAAATACGGAAGCTCGGCGGGAGATCGCAGGAGGGCGATGCAAGCGATGGTGGGGATTTGGAAGGACCGGGAGGATCTTCCGGACTCAGAGCAGTACGTGCGGCAGCTACGCAGGGGGAAACGGCTTCGGAGGATCAAGGCTTGAGGTCAGTTTTGATAGACTCGGACATTTTGATTGAGGTTACGCGGGCCCGAAATCATGCAATCCTCACGCGCTGGAACGAGTTGAGCCTGAGCGAAACGGCACTCTTATGTTCGCCGGTGACAGTGGCGGAACTATGGCACGGGGCGCGGCCGCATGAACAGAAAACGCTGCGAGAATTGTTTGCGGCGGTAACGTGTGTCGCCATCGATCTGGAAATTGGCGAGCGGGCGGGCGAATACCTCAGACAATATGCGAAGGGCCATCACGTGGAGTTGGGAGACGCGCTGATAGCAGCGACGGCCTCCCTCCATAAGGCGCAACTCTGGACGCGCAACCGGCGGCACTATCCGATGAAAGAGATCGTTTTCTACTAATCCAAACCGAGCGCAAAGCTGATTCAAGAGATTTAAAAAGAATCATCGTGCGGAAACGGCTAAACCTCACAAATAGTATTCGCGGGAATTTCACCAGAGATTGTGGCCTTCCACTTGAACTTCGACAACGCTGCCGTCTTCCAAACCTAAAGTCGAACGGAAATGGACCTGCCCCATGAGTTCGAGACAGGCTTTGCCATGGAATTGGCCGGCGCCGATTTCGTGGGAATCGGGGCGGACGATCACACCCTTGAAGCCTGCGACGAGACAGCGGCGGAGTTTGATGGTTTCGCGGAGGTTGGACTGGCTATTGAAGGGATACTCGTGGGGGAGGATGAGAGCGTCGGGAGGGACGATGTAATCTTCGGGGATTGAAACATTCAAGGTGCCGGGGACGAGGTTGGGAAGGCCGATACGAGATTCGATCAGGGAAAGGACGGGGTTGAGATTGGGAGTGGCCATGCCGTAGCCGGTGGTAACGGTGCCGAGGAAGAGTTTCATGGGAGACCGTAGATGACGCTCCGTGGTGGAAGGTAGCACGAAAATTAGCGGAGCCTTAAATCAAACCCTCGATTTAAGGGAAGAGAATAAAGCGGCCCGCGGAATTAGCCGCGGGCCGGAAAGAACGAGCACATTGGGACAGGAGCAGTCAGCCTCGGAAGGGAGACCCTCGCTAGAAAGTGAGCTTGAGGCCGAGTTGGACGACGCGCGGGTTATTGACGGTGGAGTTGACCGCACCAAATCCGCCGGGTGCATTGGTGTCGTTCACAGGCAGCCCGAACTGCGCGTGGTTAAAGAGGTTGAAGAATTCCGCACGGAAATTCAGGCCCATGTTTTCCCATGGAAGTTTGAATTGTTTGATCACAGAGAAATCGGTGTTCACAAAATCCGGACCGTAGACGGGGACGCGGGAAGCGTTGCCCAACTCACCCGGAGTTGCGTGAACGAAGCACGCACTATTAATGAACTGTGTCTTGGTCTGGTTGGCGTAAGGGTTGCAACCGGCAACCCGGTCGGGGCGGTTGAAGTTATTGCCATTGCCACCGGTGTTAAAGAAGACGCCGGAAACGCCGGGCCCGCTGAAATTCCCATTGGCGCTGTCAATCAAGGGGAAGGCGAAGCCTGAAGTGATTTTTTCGATCAAGGTTAGCTGCCAGCCCCCTAGGAGAGAGTCGGTCACGTTGCTCCAGCCGGAGCCGTACTTCTTACCCCGCCCGAACGGCAAATCGTAAATGACGCTGGCGGTGAAGTTGTTGTGAAGATCCATCTGGGACGGGGCCCAATCCAGCGTTTGCCAGTTCGGCAGCGGGAAGTACGGCGCGCTTAGCAAAGATCCGAGGCCGTCGCTAAGCCCATTGTCGTATGTGTGCGAATAGGTGTAAGAGACAAGCGCATAAACGCCATAGTGCGAACTCTTGGTCTCGGCTTTGACTTGCAAGGAGTTATAAGTGGTTTTGCCGAGATCCCCGAACTCCAGGATGGCGTTGAAGTTAGGGGGAGTGTATGGCGATATGAACGGAGCTCCACCGGCGGCGCAACCGAGCGTGTAACCGTTAATTGATCCGCATCCCGAAGGGCCGTTGGTGTCCAAGGCGTTTCCGCCGACGAGGAGGTGGTTCCCACGCGAACCGGCGTAGCCGGCAGTGAGCACGATATTGCCGGGCAACTGGCGCTGGATGTTGGCGTTGTACTGGATTACCTGTCCACGGCGGAAGTCGCGGGGCTGGTAGAAATACGTCCCGGTAAAGCTTGATACGTCCGGCGGAGTCGTAAAAATTGGAAATCCGCTGGAGATGCTGGTAACGGTGCCGCCGGGGCCGCAGGCCGGAGTATTACCGGATGGGGTAGAAACAGGGCATCCCCCGAATTGGAAGATGTCGCCCTCGGCGAAAAAGGGAGGGTTCTGCCAAAGACCCTGGGCACCCTGGCTCCAGGCGGAATCGTGGTAGATGGAGAAGCCGCCGCGGAGGACAGTCTTGTCGCTGCCGTGGAGTTTATAGGCGGCGCCGATGCGTGGCTCGAGAGCAGTCCAATCCATGCGGACACCGGCGGAACTGCCGATACCGCCCTGATTTGAGACAAGCAGCTCGCCAGTGGCGGCAAATGCGCCTGTGGCGATCGTGGGCGGAAGGTAATCGGCTTGGCGCCCGTGGGCCTCGGAGATGGGAGTGGACATATCGTAGGCTAAACCGATATTGAGCGTGAGGTCCTTGGTGATTCTCCAGTCGTCCTGCACGAAGGGGCGGTAAATCTTCCAACGGCGGCCGGTGACGGGGCCATTGAATGTCTGATCGTGCTCGGAGATGCTCACATAACCCAGGGTTAGGTCAGCTTCGGGATCACCGGAGAATGAGCCGAGGGGAATCCAGAAGCCGTCCTGGAAAGCCTCGGTGCCTACGTTCATTTGATTGGCGCGGATGTCAATTCCGGCGTGAATGTCATGCTTACCGCGAATCAAGTCGAGAGAATCGCCAAACGAAAAAACGTTGGTGCCGCCTTGAAACGGGGTGTAGCCGCGATCACCAAGGGACCACAGGCCGCCATTGAACAGGACGGAGACCAGACCGCAACTATAAGCTCCCGGCGTACAGGAGGCGCTTCCGGGTGTCCCGGAACAGCCGAGGTTGGCGCCAGGAATGCCGATGCCGGCGAGGTTGGCGGACGCGCAGGAGCCCGTGCCCTGCGACTTGATGTAGTTGAAAATGCGATTGTAACCAAAGGTGGCCTGGTTGACGATGGTGGGCGAGAATACGTGAGTTTCGCCGATGGCGATGTTGCGGGCGTGGTTGACGATGTCCTGGTTGCTGCCGAAGGCACTGGCTTCGGCAAAGCCCCCTGTGAAGCCGCCAGGAACGAAGGAGACTGCGTCGTCATAGCTAAAGCGGGCGAAGAGGGTGTCGTCGGCCGTCAAAGTGTGGTCGAGACGAATATCGAACTTCGTTTCATCGAGGTTGCGAACCGGTTCGCTGACAAAATTGAATGCGGCGTTACTCGCGTTCGGCAGGGGATACAAATTCACGAGGGCCGCACCGAGGGGATTAACCAAAGCTGCGGGAATTTTGTTGCAGTCAACTCCGGCAACCTGGCTGCCATTGGGATTAACAGCGGTTGGCGGCCCGGCAGCGCCGCTGCACTGAAAGGGGCCGCCCGTGTACGGGTTGGTGAGTGGAGCGGCCGTAGCCCCGAAGACGTTCTGAGTGAAATCGGCGTAGGGTTGAGCGGCACTGGTGTGCATCGCCGCGGTAGGTACTAGCCCGGTAAAGACAATGCCGTGGCGTTGATCTTTTTGTTCGCCATCCACAAAGAAGAAGGTCTTATTTTTCCGGATGGGCCCGCCGATGGAGCCGCCGTATTGATTGAGATTGAATTTTTCAGGAGTCGTGGCGAAGAAGCTCTTGGCGTCGAGAGAAGTATTTCGGAAGAACTCGAAGAGAGAGCCGTGGAAGTCGTTGGAGCCGGATTTGGTGGTGACGAGGACGGTGGGTCCTGCGCGGGTGCCGTACTGCGCGGAGTAGTTGTATGTGAGGACCTTGAATTCCTGGATGTCGTCGATAGAGGAGAAGGTGCCGATACCGCCGGCAGTCAATTCGTTGTTGTCGACGCCATCGAGAAGCCAGTCGGTGCTGTTAGGGCGGGAACCACCCACGGAGAGCGAGAAGGAGCCTCGAGCGGCGACTTCGCTGTCAGCGCCCTGAGTGAAAAAGCTGTTGGGGTTGGACTCGGCGGAGGCGCCGGGAGTCAGCGTAGCGAGCTGGACGAAATCGCGGCCGTTGAGAGGAAGCTGGGAAACTTCCTGAGCGGTGATGACCTGGCCGAGGGAAGGATTCGTGGTTTCGAGGGCGACGACAGCAGCGGAGACCTCGACGGACGTGGAAACCGAGCTGGGAACGAGCGTGAAATCCAGCTCGCGTGCTTCGTTAACTTGAAGGGGAAGGTCCTTGCTCTCGACAGTTTGGAAGCCTTTGAACTCGACACGAAGAGTGTAGGTGGAGACCGGAAGCAACGGAATGAGATAGTGACCAGTCTCATCTGTTGCGGCCTGGCGAGCGATGCCGGTGGCTTGGGAGGTGGCTGTGATAGTGGCGCCGGTAATCGGAGCACCCGTTTTATCCAAGACCGTGCCGGAGAAGCTGCCGTTGGCCTGGCCGAAGAGAGCCGGAGAAACGGAGAGAGCGAAGGCGCAAAACAAGATCGAGACTAGAACTCTGAACTTCATGGATGACACCCCTTTCAAGATCCCTTCGTTATGACGACTGGATCGCGTCGATCCACCCGAAAGTTGGCAGTCCCCGCGGACGACAATGAAGATAGAGTCGCGAGGTGTTGATTCAAAAATGATGCGCCGGACCAGAACGCAGGAAGGAGAAAGAAACCCGGTGCGGAGCCATAGCACATGCTGAGAAGTCAGTCTTTTCATTGAGCCGCAGGGACGAGCAACTGTTCTTGAATTCCCGAACGCTCCCCAGTTGCACCAGTGGAATTAGGCTAGCGTTCTGGCGAGAGAAGTGTCAAGACAAAAGTAAGGTTTGGGAATGAAGGCAGTGGAAAACTTCGCGAAGGAATTGGATTTCTACGTTGGATTGAAAATATTGATGACGAAGAAAGCGAGAGCGTCCTTGCAAACTCGCAGACTGGAATCTACGAGTCAAATCAAAAGAGAGAAGGACGCGCGGAACCGCCCAGCAGGCTGTTATTTACGTTGACGATGGTGTGTGTGCCCTCGTTGCCGCCCCAAGAAAAAAGAAGGAAGACCTGGGGAAAGCCGCCGGCGCGAAGAGTGAGGCCGGTGGAGAAGCTATGCAACCAGGGATTCGAGCCGAGATCGCCGCGATTGAGGGCCACTTTACCTTCGTCAACCATGAACGTAAATCCCAAAGGAAGTTTTCCGATGGAGTGTTCGAAGCTTTGACGAAACAGCATCACGTTGGGAGCGCGGAAGCGGAAGTCCTGATAGCTGCTCAAGGATTGATTGCCGTCGATGTCCGAGCCGCCGAGGGTGGGCTGAAAATAGAAAGGCACAACGTTGCCGCCGGGAGTCATGGAAGCAGCCAAGAAAAAACGGAGGCCGATGCTGCCTTCCCGATCGCGCGTGATCCGGGGGCACTCAGGGTGGCTTGAAGTTGGAGCCAGAGAACAGTCATCAGGACCGTTAACGTCTCTCGGGAGCAGCCATCGGGTTGTTTTCTTGTAGAGAGCAAATTGGTGAGACAGGTCAGCTGTCAGCCGCTGGAAAGAAAACGTGGAATTGCCAGGGGCAAAAAACTGTTTGTAAGCCAGGTCGTAATTCAGGCGGAGAAAATCATCGAAAAAGACGGGCCGCATGCGGATGCCTTCGCCGAGTTGCAGGAAGGCCGGTTGATTGGTGAGACCGGGGGCCGTCGATTCGGTGTAGAGGGCGCCAATGGTGGGGCTGGGCTGGTTGAGGCTTGGGCGGATGTCAACAAAGCGTCCGTTGATTTCGCCGTAGAGCGAAACGTGGAGGCGTTGGTACGTGGGCTTGACCGCGCTGATGCCGAGGATGGTTTCGCGCATGCCATAGAAAGCTCGGCCGGCTTCGGTGGAACTGGGACCAAGACCAAAATAGGTGAGTTTGTTGAGCGAGATAGCCTGCGCGTAGATGTTGATTACGGAATGTTCGGGGAGTTCGGTGAGATTGGCGTTTAGTTTTGGCGGAGTTCCGAAGCCGACGCCGATTGGCTGGTTCGGAGTATGGACAAGCTTTAAATAGGCACCAGCGCGCCAGGAACCGTTGATGGAACCAACGGCATCAGCATTCCAGCTCGTTCTCCAATTGTCCGTGGTCTTGTGGCCGAGATATGCGAGGCCGGCGCCGAATCCGTTTTGCGGTGCGATACTGCCGACGGCGATGTGAAGGGGTTGGCCGGTGAAGAGTTCTTCCGCACAATCGAAAAATTTCGAGAAATCGACGCAGCTTCCCTTCAGTTTGTCGAGCTCATTGGGAGAATCGATTCTGGGGGGAGTTGTTTGCGGCGCGGAGTCCTGCGCGTGAGCCGCTGCTGCTGCGACTACGAAAATAATCAAAAAAAAGATGCGCTTCACTAGGCCCCCTTCATTTTCTTGCGGGTTTTGCTGCGTGCGTATGCAGAATGGCCGTGGCCCGGTGAATGTAGGCGCTGACTTCGCCTTCGGTCTTTAGAGACTTGGGATCGATGGCCAAAACTGCGGCGAGTTCCTCGAGGTGTTTGAGCAGAGCTTCCCGGAGATGAAGTGTCTGCGAGCGGAGGAGCAGCCCAGCGGGGCGGTTCGGATTGTAGGCGCCCTCTTCGGTTGCGGGCACAAAGATTGCGTTGGAAGGTGTGGCCATCAATTTCCTCCTAACTTGAAATAAGGAATGTCGGAATCCGGGCGCAGCTGGTCCGAAAGCAAATCAAGAAACGTGTTGGCTTGTTTCTCGCGGACGGTACGCTTGGCGTCGCCCTTCAGGAAATAATTGGTAACGGTCGCTGGTATGCAAGCGTGTTCGAAGATGCGGCAATTGGCAGGGTCTTCGGGGCCAGGGATCACCGTACCTTCGAAATATAGGGGGATATGGCAATCGCAGGCACGCGCACGCCGAGACGGTCGAAATTGAATGTTTCGCCGGTTCCAGTGTCCGCAGGTTTGGCGAAGTAGCCATCGGAAATGCACTTCGGAGGAACAACGTGATCGTAGATGCCCCCATGTTCGTCATAGACGATTAAGAGAAGGGTGCTCTTCCAGAGATCGGGATTCGCGCGGATGGCGTTGTATATGTTCGCAATGAATCGCTCGCCTTCCTGAATGTTGTGATCCGGGTGTTGATCGGAGGCGAGAATTTCGCCGCCACCGGGGCCTGGATGATCGTTGTAGCTAGGCTCAATGAAACTATATTCAGGGAGTTTGTTCGACGCGCAATCCGCGATGAATTGGCTGTAACTGCCGAAAATCTGCGGCTGGCTCTTCAGAAGGTTCACGATTTCCATCGTCGAGCTTTGCTGGTCGTAGTAATAAATCTTCGCGGTGTGGCGGGCTTGAATCATGCGCTCGTAGATGCTCGAGATTGCTGTGTCGAGAATGTAGAAGAGGTCCATTCCCACTTGCCCGAACGAAGTGCCGTAATGAGCGAAGGCGCGATTGCAAATCGTCGGGCCAGGAATTGAAGAAAACCATCCGTTGAAAAGAGCAAATTGCGTGGCGAGAGTGGTTAAGACGGGCAGCTTGTCCGGCGTGAAATAATACATGATGTTGTGCGAGCGATTGACGTCGTTGGTCTGCGTGAAATAATCCTTCACGAATCCCTGCATATTGGCGACGCGGCCCGGGCCTGGCGGCTGGCCGCCGTAGAGCTGAAGATCAACGCCAGTGAAATGGTGATCGGGATCCGGATCGAGCTGACCCTGAAATTTCGCGTTGGGCTGCACTTTTACAATGGCGCCCTGCGTATCGGGATTGGACTCGTTGCCGGTGAGGCCGTTGATCTTCGGATATTTTTTCTTCCCGTTCTCCATGACCAGGCTCAGGCCGCCCAGCATGTGGTCGAAGGAGCGATTTTCCATCATAAGGACAACGATGTGTTTCAGGTTGTCCAATCCGGCTGGCATAGACACCCCCCCCGAGTTCTGAGAAATGGCTGGTTCTTTACAGGTAGTGACTCCAGGCCCAAGAAACGTTTCAGCAGCTGGAGGCACTATTTGCATAGCAGCACAATCCGTATCGTTTTTGAGCCAAGGAACGAATGCAGGACTCGGAGGCTGGTTGGGGACGAATCCGTCAGACAGGGCTAGACCTTCGAGATATGGGGTACTAGAGGGAGAGTGGGAAGGGTACCGGAGTCAGGAAAGCAAGGGGGTTGCATGTTTGGATCGCAAATCCTGGAAGTCGTGATTGGGCTCGTGCTGATCTACCTGGCGTTGAGCATCGGATGTTCGGGGATTAAAGAGGTCATCGCGGGAGCATTCTCAATGCGCTCCAGGACGCTCGAAAAAGCCGTGCGGAACATGCTGAAGAATGGCCCGAATGACTATACCGCAAAGCTTTTCGCACATCCCTTGATCACAGGCACCGCGCCCGAAGGGGAAAAGCCCTCTTATATTTCCTCGAGGATGTTTGCGGCGGCTTTGTTGGACGTGGTCGCACCAGCAGAACCCAATCAGCCGCGCACGATGGACTCCTTGCGCGCCGGCGTCGCCCAGATGCCGGATGCAAAATTGCGCAGCACGCTCCTCAATTTCATTGACGCGGCCGGCGGTGACATGGACGCGGCGAGGCGCAAGATCGCGGACTGGTTCGACGACACCATGGCTCGGGTGAGCGGCTGGTACAAGCGCACTGCGCAAGAAATCATTTTCGCGGTAGGCCTGACGCTTTGCATCGCCGTGAACGCGGACACGCTGATGATTGTCAAGGAACTGTGGAGCGACCAGGCGCTGCGTAACGCGGTGGTTGCACAGGCGGTTGCAAAGGTTCAAGCTACAAGTCCAGCCGATTTCATCAATTCCAAGAGTTCCCTGCAGCAAGTCGCCGGAGAAATCCGCGAAGTGAACACGCCGCCCATCGGCTGGTCGCGGGACGCGAGAGACATCAGGGCTTTCCCGAAGGACCTGGGAGCGGGAGCTCTGAAATTGCTGGGGATGCTGCTCAGTTCGTTTGCGATCGTCATGGGGGCGCCCTTCTGGTTTGACATGCTGAACAAGTTCATCAATCTGCGTTCTTCGGGAAGTCCTCCGACGACGCATTGAGAAAATAGAGCCTTTCATCGGGAATCCGGTCGAGTAGACGGACCCGGGAAATCGAAGGATGGAAAGGAGACTTAGGTCATGAACACAGGGCAGAAACAGGTCCGGCTCGATGGGAGCACAAAGCATCGCCAGGCGAGCGCGGAGGTCACTGGAGAGGTGCCGGCGGTAGAGTTCCGAGTGACTGTAATGGTGCGCGGGCGCAATGAACTTCCCCCGCTCGAAGAGCAGGGGAGACGCAAACCGCGGGAGCGCACCTACTTGACGCACGAGGAACATGCGGCGAGGCATGGTGCCGACCCGGCGGACATTGCGAAGGTCGAGGCGTTCGCACAGGAGAATGGGCTAAGCGTAGTCACTTCGAGTGCCGCGCAACGCTCAGTCATACTCTCCGGAACAGCGGAGTCGTTCAGCAAGGCATTTGGAGTGGAACTGAAAATGTACAAGTCGGGCGAGGAAACCTATCGGGGCCGCGAAGGCGACATCCTTATCCCGGAAAATCTGCAAGGAATCGTGACGAGCGTGACCGGGCTGGATAACCGCCCATTCGCTAAGCCGCACTACCGCATAAGCCGCGGCACGGCGCGCGCCGTGGGCGCGACGGGAGCGACAGCGCACACCTCCGCTGCAGCGGTTTCGGTGCCAGCCGGATTCACACCTCCGGAACTTGCCGACCTGTATGATTTTCCGAAAAATCTCGACGGGAGCGGGCAAACCATCGCAATCCTCGAGCTGGGAGGCGGATTTCATCCTTCCGAGCTGGCGTCCTACTTTAAGAATCTCGGCATTGCGAAACCGCCAAGCGTGACGGGAGCCACATTTCCGAATGGCGGAACGAACAGCCCAGGAACCGATGCGCTCGATCCCAACAATCCCGACGTGGAAGTGATGCTGGATATTGAAGTGTGCGGATCCATCGCACCGGGAGCAAAGATTGTGGTTTATTTCGGTGCGGACGCCTCCGACCAAAGCTTCCTCGGAGTGATGAACGCGATCCTCAACGATACGGTCAATAAGCCGAACATCGTTTCGGTGAGCTGGGGCGGGCCGGAGGACGGCGCCACAAGACAGTTCAAAAACGAGTTCGACAAGCTCCTTCAGAGCGCGGCTCAGCTCGGCATGACGGTTTGCGTGGCGGCAGGCGACAATGCCTCGGCCGACTTTGCCGCGAATAACCCGAACTGGGACGGCAAGGCGCACGTAGATTTCCCCGCTTCGAGTCCGTTTGCGCTTGCCTGTGGCGGCACGCAGCTATCCGCTTCGAGCAGCGCTATCTCGAAGGAGGTCGTGTGGCACGATGGGAAAAACGACGGAACAGGCGGCGGCGTGAGCCGCTTCTTTGCATTGCCAAGCTATCAACAAAGCGCCGGAGTGCCCCAGGCGGCCGATCCGGTGGGAGCGGTTATGCGAGGCGTGCCAGACGTCTCCGGCGACGCAGCGCCCGCATCGGGTTATCGCATTCTGTGCGACGGGACGAGTTTTCCGGACGCGTCGCAGGGAATTCCCCCGGTGGGCGGCACCAGCGCCGTCGCGCCCCTCTGGGCAGGATTGATTGCACGGATCAATCAAGGACTCAACAAGCCCGTCGGATTTCTAAATCCCCTGTTATACGCTGCTCCGGCGAACGGCACGTTTCGAGACATCACAGTGGGAAACAATGGGGACTACAAGGCGGGCAAAGGCTGGGATCCGTGTACGGGACTAGGCAGCCCGAACGGACAAAAACTGCTTCAGACGCTCTCGTCGTGAGCCGAGGGTCGCAGGTCGCATAGCATCGAACTGAGGCGATTGATGTGAGCGGCGCTTACCTGTTGCGCCGCTCACATTTTCTGGTTCAAGCGTGGGAAACGAAAGCACTCGTTGCGCGGGCGCTGAGGACTTCCATGGCGCGTTCGAGCAAGCTCTCAAATTCGCAGCGTTCAATGCGGGGAGCAGAGATGGTGAGGTCTTGAATATTCGTAGCCTCTGCGGAGATTTGTTCGTCAGTCTGAATACTTGATTGAATTTGGTTCACCGAAATACCCCTCTAAAGAGAATTGCTGGACTCTGGTTAGTGTCCAAAAGAACGGAATCGTTTCAGGCCCGGCTCACCGGAGGCGGCGGTGTGACAGTGACGCCTATAGGCGTGGGCTCAAGGGAGTCTCGTCGGGGTCAGGTACCAGCGTAAAGCTGAAAGGGTGCCCAATAGTAAGGCTTGTGGAAGACGTTATTTGTGTGCAACAGCGCGAGCTTGGCAGAGCGGAGTGCAGAGGCAGGATCCTCTCCGTGGCTCAGGCCGTCATAGAGCGTGCCCATAAGGTCGGACGTGGAGGGAGCGTTGCTCACTTCCCAAAGCGCCCCAATGACATTGTGGGCGCCGGCACGGAGAAAAGCCCAGGAGAGGCCTACGAGCCCCTCACCGGAGTACGCCCGGGTGCCCGCACCGTTGCACGCGGAGATGGTGACAAGATAAGCGGAGAGATGGCGCTTAACGATGTCCCGCGCATATAGCTTGTAGGTGTCCGCGTCCTTGTCTTTGCTGAGGATGACGGCGGACTCGAGAGGGCGAGTCCGGCTGGCTGTGCCGTGCGTGACGAAGTGGAGATAGGCATACTTTTCCGGATCGTTGCTGAGATAGGCAGTCGGAGTCGCCGCGGCGCCAGAAAGTACTTCGCGGCGTTGCGCGGGGAAATACTTTTCGACGCGCTGCATTTCCACAGCGGCTTGCGGCAGCGCTGGAAAATCAGGATTTGGCGAGGCGGTGTTGCCAACCAGGAAGAGATTCTTCACGGTTGGCGCAGGCCGCGCCGAGGCCGAGGCGAGAAGAGTCAGGGAGCTTGCGGTCGTAAGGGTGACGTCTTCGATCCAGAAGTGAGGTTTGGGATCGGGCACGATCAGCGTTTCGAAGTTCAGGCCGTATAGGCTACCATCGGGCAGCACAATCGCGCGCGAATTCGGTGCCATTAACTTCCGCGCCGGGGCCACGAGTTCGGCGTAGAGCTTCTCGCCGGCGGCTCGCTCTGTCTCGAGCACATCTTTCGATTCGGCCAGCGCTTCACGGTAGGCTTTGACGGTTGGGTCGATTTCGACTGCGGGCGGCAGCGGAAGAAGGGTCGTTTTCGCAGGCGTAATCACCCACAGGTAGGAGTGCGTTTCTCCCAGCCAATAAAACAGCAGGGTCGCGCGCATTCGCCGCGCGGTTTGTTGAGGGCGCATGCTGGGAGCGGGTTTTGAAACTCCGGACTGCCCTTCTGAGGAAAGCCCTTCTGCGAGGGTACGTGCTCGGCTAAGTTCCGCCTCGTTAAGTGCGTCTTCCGGCCGGTTATTGCGGATCAAGAAATCAATGTAATCGCCGTAGACTTCAATCCCGCTCGAGAGAAGACTGAGCCGTAGCTCGTCGTGATTGATGGAGTGCCGCGCGTCCTCAATGGTCTCGATTGCTTTGAGGTATGTTCTCTCCGCTTCGGCGGGTTTTCCCTGGCCATCCCGCACCTGAGCCAGGCCCGCCAGGGCTTCCCAACGCGACTGCGGTGCTATGGTCGATGCGTCAAGAACACGTTGAAAAAATCCATCGGCGTTCGCAAAATGCCCCGTGGCTGCCGCGAGTTTTCCCGCCAAGAGCAAGGAACCAAAAGTCACCAGCTTATCTTTGCCACTCTCCTCCATTTGCAAGGCTTCTAGATTGTATTGGAGCCCTTCTGCGAGCCGATTTGTCCGCAGCATAATTTCCGCCAGGGTGTTCAAACAGAGTGTCGTCGTTTCCGCGTCCTTCAGCTCCTTCGCGCGTTTCAGCGTAGTTTGGGCAAGATCCTCTGCCCGGGAGTATTCGCGAAGGGCCATGTAAGCACCAGCAGCCCCTGAAAACCAATACGCTGAGTAACCGGCCATACCCATCTTGGCAGACTGTTGGGCGCCCTGATTGAAGTATCCCAGTGAGGCTTCGAAGTCCCCCAATTCGGAATAGCTCCATCCGAGGTTGCCGAGAATCGTGGCTACGTTCCCTTGCATGTTCAGGGATTGCGCCAAGCGGAGAGCCTCAGAGTAGCGGTCGAGAGCTTCGTCAATGTGTCCTTTCTTTGTTGCAAGACGGGCCCAATTAGCTAGATCGGAAGCTTCCTGACGCGAAAACGAATGGCTGCGGGCGATGGCCAGAGCATCGCGGTAATCGGATTCGGCGCGATCAAAGTTTGTCTCATCGACCCAAAGATCGGCCCTGTCGATCAGGAATTGGCAGGTGTAATACGGGCCAAGCGTCTGCGCGAGCTTCTCTGCGGCTTCAAAATCTTGCTCGGATTGCGCGAACTGTTGGTTATAACGATGGGCGACGGCTTGGTAGAGCTTTCGTTGTTCTGGAATTTCCGTCGAGGTGAGCGAAACGGGCGGGTCCCGCTGAAGTACCGAGAGCGCGTCCTCGGCTCTGGAACTCGATATAAGAATTCGGGCCTTTTGGATGCGAAGACGCCATTCCCATAGCGGATTCTGCGAACCGAGGTGTGCGAGGGCTTCGTCTACCTTTTGGAGAGCAGAGTCGAACTCGGCGGCGTCAACTTCCTGCTTAATCGTTTCGTAAGTTGCTTCGGGTGAGCGTCGGCCACACCCGCCGAGAACGAGAAGTAACAACGAGAGGCAAAAACAAAACGTCGGGACTACTGTGTCGGCGGCACAGGCTTGCCGTTTGTTCCGGTTTCCCCGCCGGTGCCAGAACCGCCATCGGGGGAACCCAGTTTGAAGCGGAGCATTGTCAACGTCAGCGCTCCAGGCTCGACGAAGAGCTCGGCTAGAGCGATTTCGCCAAAGTGCGGGATATGAAGGATGTGGCCATCGATCTCGAAGCCGCGGAGCTTCCGCAAACCAGGGTCGACCTCGATCTTGTCCACGAGCGAGCAAAGGGCTACACCGTCCTGGATTCCCGTTCTCTTGTCGGGTCTCTTGTCGTTTTTAAGATTATCCTTCAATTCTGCAAATGTTTTCGAATTAAGAAGAAGATCATGACGGAGGATAACCTTCACCTCGTGACCGCCGAGGCGAAGGTTCTCAAAGTGGCTGCCCAAAGCGATGATGTGTCCCTCCGGGTTGGTGGTATGACTTGTGTATTGGGCTGTGAGCCGTGAAACGATCTTGTCCACGGTCAGGAATTCGAGCAGGCTCAAATTCTTGAGAACGGCGGTGGCGCTTGTGGTAACGATGGTGTCTTCTTGCCAGCTTCCGGAAACGTGAGTTTCCCCCAATTTGAAGGAGGCGAGCCGAGGTACATCGAAGTCCTCGACGCGCGAGTGCGCATGGCCACCGATCGTCGGCAACGAGGTTGCCGCTTGCGCCGCGATAGGGACATCTACCGGGCGAACGAAGTGCGCACTGAAGGCATGACCTTTGGCATTAAAGTGGAAGGGGATGCGCTGATCGGAACTCATCGGGGACACCTCTCTACGCTAAAACGGGATTAGATCCTCTGTCATCTAGTGAGGGAATTCAACCGTAAATGTGAGCTGTTGAGCTTCCTCCGGCTTCGTCCCTTGGCTAGGAACGGCGGGCACACCCGAGAAAACCAGAGTATACTTGCCAGCACTCCCGACGCCGCCGATGATAGGCAAGGACACCGCCTGGTATTTCTTATCGCCACTGAGATGGCCCTCCAGCACCTTTTTGCCATTTGGGTCGAGCAGTTGCCAACCGTAGTCGCTAAACGTGGCATATGGAGTGAAGTCAAAGTTAAGGGTGAAGCTTTCGCCGGGGTTAACTCGCACTTTATTTGTGGAGTCGGCGGTATCGCCACCGCCCCTGACACTGCCCATCAGTTGAAAAGAGGAACCGATCAACTGTGCCGAAGAGGGGGAGGATGCTCCCTTGAGTTTCGGAATTGTCACGCCATTTTGATACCCGATGAACAGCAAGAGCGCCGCAAAGACTGGGATCGCTACGGCGGGCCGTAGCCAGCCAAACCAGCCTCCAACGGCTGGAGCAAGTCTCTTCACATCAACGACTTCCGGAGCTTTCTCGTGGACGACCTGCCGCGCACTCTCCAGGAAGGCGACCGTAGCCTTGAGCTCTTCGGCGCACGCGGCGCAATCGAAATAATGCTCCTCGTATTCGTCCCGTTGCGCGTTCGGGAGCTCTCCAAGTAAGTACTTTTCCGCAGCTTGCAGCCGCACAGCGTCATTATGGTCCATATTTGCCATCCAGTGAGTAGTGCAGGGAGGAATCAATTCGTTTCATACGGGCTGCCGTGGGGGGAGCTTCCCAGACAGCGATTCCCTGTCCTTCTCATACAAAACCCTGAACTTATCCTTGGCCCGATGGAGCAAGACGCGGAAGTATTCGCGGTCCACTCCAAACTGTCTGCAGACCTCATCTTTGTCCTTTTCTTCGATAAAAAATGCCCAAAGCAAATCTCGGTCCTTCTTGGGCAGCGCTTGGAGGACTTGCCGTACGCGCTCCCTGGACTGCTTGCTGACCAACATTCCTTCCGTGTCCACGGCGTGGTCGGGCAATTCCTGGTAGGAGTCATCCCAAGGGCTAGTCTTGTTTGAAGCTCTGTAAAACTCCATTAAAACATAGTTACAAACGGAGTTAACGTAGGCCCCGAAACGCTCCGGCTGGCGAACTGCATCTTCGCCTTTGCGCAAGTTCACCAATACCCTGATATAGGTTTCCTGTCGCAGGTCCTCGACCGTCTCTGAAGCAAGCATCTTCGCCCGGAGCTTGATCCTCAGAAGTTGATCAAAATACGCGAAGAAGTGCTGTTCCGTCGAGGGGTCTCCCTCGCGGAGGCGCTCGACGTATTCCCTGGTGAACGCGAAGAGTTCCACGTGGCTCTCGAATTTATGCAGAGGAGTATATCCGCGGCAATCACCATGAGCAATGATTCCTGTTTCCCATTTTGAACAGCAGCACTGAAACGAAATCGCTTCGTCCATCACTAATCGGTTGTAGGAACCCGGCGAAAGCCTGGGAGTCCTTCTGCGAAGGGACGGATCCCCTGTCCCACGCGTGTCCCACCAGGGCGCATCTGAGTTGGACCTGGACCGGCAAGGATGCGCCTCCCCCTCGGAGGGGAGGACCAAGACTCATGGAGGCCCCGTGTCACGATCTTGGAAAGACCACAGCACTCCCCGTCCCGTAACGCAATCGCTTGATTCCCAGATTTTTCGCGGAGGCACAAAAGTAGTCGGCCTCTCGCAAGGCGGTTCAGCAGTCGCTGCTCTGAACATCGAGTTTGTTGCAAAGCCGGATGAAGCTCACAAGGTTCACTCGGCATTGCCTCTCGCGATAAATGGCGCGCTGGGGGAATTGGACGGGTTCGCAGGCAGTTCCGTGATGATTGCGAACCACGAAGCCCGTCTCGTCACTGTCGTCACACTTTGGAGCGGCGAGGATCGCGTCCAGCGCTGCAATGATAACGCGCGCTGGGTGCGTGCGTTGGTGGCGCCTTACTTGGACCGCTGTCTGCGTGTCCAGACACTGGCGGCCTACGGACCGGGCGCGACCAAATTCTCGCCGCAAACCGAACAGGCTTGCATCGAAATGGCGCAAGTAGCTGGGCTCATCGAAGAAGCGTTATGCCCCGCATGAAGCCATATTGAAAGGATTCTCCGCCGAAAAAGCATTGCGTTCCGGCAACGGTTGAATGTCCTCGCAACATCCAACTTTTCCAAGGATTCCATAAAGAAGAGGGGGTTGAGGGGGATGCGGGTTGCAGGACTTGAATTGGGGGCCGTACTAAAGATGTTTGAAAACAAGATTTGCGCTGTGGATTTTTGTGATGGGACTGCCGTGGCTTCCCTGGCCCAGCAGGACTTTTGCGTGAATCACTTTATCGAGCTGTGCTATGAAAATTTGCAGCGCATCGATCCGCGGACTCAGAAAATCGGACGATTGCCTCTTGAACTCCCCGCCTTGAGATCCTTCGTTGAGGAGTGTTCTCGACGAACCCTGGATGTGGCGTTGCATTGCCAGGATATCGACAATTTACAGCGCGGCCGCCTGCTGGATATTCTGCTCTGGGCCGGCGAACTTTTCGTGCTTTTGCGCACGCCCAAGCGAAACTTCGCAGATTCAGTGCTACAGGAACACGATCCCGTCCTCACTCGACTGGCCGCCCGGCACTTCTGAGTATCCGATGGGGGAGACCCTATTCGATGACGTTCGTTGGTTGTTTAGTCCACGCTAGAATTAGTCACGGATCCGCGGTCGCGTCCCAAGATGCGCCGCGCGAGTGTGGCCCACGGAAGAGACTCAAACTCCACAAGATAGGAGTAGGCTACCGGCACGACCAGAAGTGTCAGAAGCAAACAGAGCGTTTGCCCGCCGATAATCGTTACGGCGATGGAGGCGCGTTGCTCCGAGCCCGCGCCAATCCCAATGGCTACCGGGATGAGTCCCGCGACGATCGAAAGCGTAGTCATCAATATGGGACGTAAGCGGACGCGATTGGCTTCCAAGATCGCCTCGCGCACCGGCATGCCTTCGCCGCGCAAGCGATTCGTATAATCCACCTGCAAGATTCCATTTTTCTTTACGATTCCAAGCAACAAAAACATTCCGAGAGCGCTCCACAGGCTGAGAGCGCGTCCAGTGATCCACAAAGAAAACAGAGCGAAGGGAATGCTGAGGGGCAGCGTCAGCATGATGATGAAGGGATACCCAAAGTTTTCAAACTGGGCGGCCAATACCATGTACATGAAGATCGAAGCCAACAGCATGGCGAGCAAGAGATTCCAAGTCGTCTCCTCGAGGACTTTCACCTGGCCCGTGAATCGGTAGGAATAGCCAGCCGGCAGCCCAATTTCCTTAATGGATTGGATGGTGTGCGCCGCGGCAAGGTCGAGCGGATATCCCGAAGCGACGTTCGCGTAGACGGTGACTTCAAATTCCCGGTTGTAGCGCCATAACGTGGCCGGGCCCGCACCGCGCACAATCGAAGCCACATTTTCCAAACGCACCTGGCCAAGCTTTGTCGAGGGCACCATCATCTGTGCGAGCACGTCCGGATTGTCTCGTTGCCGTTCGAGGAGTTGCATGATGACGGGATATTGTTCCGAGCCTTCCTTGAACCGCGTAATTTCGTCTTCTCCAGAATAGAAAAGGCGCACGGCGTCGCTAATGTCGGTCATCCGCACGCCGATGTCTGCGGCGCGCTGGCGGTCGACTTTGACTTGCAGCTCCGGCGTATTGAGGTTGAGGCTAGGATTCACATCGACGAGGTCAGGGTACTTCATCATCAAGCCGGCGACTTGCTTGCTGATGTCGGCGAGTTTGCTCAGCTCCGGACCACGAATGACCGCGCCGATGGGAAAGTACGTTTCGCCGCCGAAAACGGAAGGAAGGCGGACGTTCGACACCATATTGCGATAGCTGGCGAGAATGCCCCTGACCTCCGTGGCCATCTGCTCGTGCGTGCGCTTTCTTTCCCTCCGCGGAACTAAGCCGACGAAGAGATGGGCATGGTTCGTGGGGCCGTGGGTAAGAGACTGCACGAAGGCAACCTCTGGCAGGGCCACAATGCGCTCCGCGATCTCCGTGGCCCGCTCCGTGGTCTTCGAAAGAGCAGTACCTTCGGGAAGGGTAAACGAGCTCATGAGCTCGGATTGATCATCGGAGGGGATCCAATCGCGGCCAACCAGCCGATAGAGACCAAATGTCGAAAGAAACGTGGCAACGCAGATAGCAACAATGACCCAACGATGCGCAAGCGACCATTTCAGCAGCTTCAGGTAGGTGAGTTCTACCCGATGCAGGATTCCACTGGCGTGCGCCTTTTTCTCTCTTTCACTGACCTTGAGGATACGTGAACTCATCATAGGCGTAAGCGTGAAGGCCACGAGCAAAGAGACGAGAATGGCCATGGCCATCGTCCATCCGAAGGAGTTCACATACTTGCGCGCATAACCGTTCATGAAGGCGATCGGCAAGAAAATGATGACGAGAGAGAGAGTCGTGGCCATTACGGCCAGGCCGATTTCTTGCGTGGCTTTGATAGCTGCGCTCTTTCGGTCCTCGCCTTTTTCTTCCATGAAACGGACGATGTTTTCGAGAACGATGATGGCGTCATCAATAACGATTCCTACGGCGAGCGTCAGCGCGAGGAGTGTCATATTGTTCAACGAAAAATCCATCCCTCGCATGAGGGTAAACGTAGCAATAATACTCGCAGGAATGGCGACGGCGGCGATTAGGACGGCGCGCCAATTGCGCATGAAAATAAAAACGATGCCGCTGGCGAGGATGCTGCCGAGGATGAGGTGTTCGAGAAGCGAATGGACGGAAGCCTTGATGAAATCGGAAATATCATGGATGACGAGAAGCTGGACGCCAGGGGGTAATTCCGCGCGCAATTCATCGAGCTTGGCTTTCACATTGTCCGCGACCTGCACGGTGTTTGTGCCCGATTGGCGCAACACCTGGATGCTGACCACGTCTTGGCCGGGCATGCCCTTGCGAAAGAGTCCCGACCAGGTGCGCAATTCCTGCGCGCCGTCTTCCACTTGCGCGACGTCTCGCACGCGGACTTGCGCGCCGCCGCGAGTGCCGATAACGATATCGCCGAACTGGTCCGCGGAGGTAACTCGTCCGAGAGTGCGCAAGCCTAGCTCCTGCGGGCCGGTGATAATGCGTCCGCCAGGAGCCTCGATATTTTCGCGTTGCAGAGCATCCCGAACGTCAAGCACGGTGAAGTTGTGCGCCGTGAGTTTTTGGGCGTCGAGGAGGACCCGGATTTGCCGTGCTTGGCCGCCGTTAAGCTCCACGCTGCCGACCCCATCGACCGTTTGAATGGCGCGTCGGATTTGCTTGTCCGCAATTTCAGTCAATTCGCGGCGGCTGAGAGGGCCGCTAACAAGGAGTGTTAGGATCGGATCCGACTGCGGGTCTTGCTTCGTGATGACGGGAGGCAAGGTTTCCTTCGGCAGGTTGTAAATGGCGGCGGCTACTTTTTCGCGGATATCCTGCGCAGCACCGTCGATGTCGCGTTCCAATACGAAAGTGCACGTGATGTCCGCAAAGCCTTCGCTGGAATAAACGCTGATTTCGTCAATGCCACTGACGGAAGAAATGGCATCTTCCAGAGGCAGAACCACTCCGGTGACAACCTCTTCGGGTGTGGCGCCTGGCAACTGCACTTCCACGTTGACTGTGGCGGGATCGGCTTTGGGAAACAAATCAACGGCCAGGCCGCGATAAGAGAATGCGCCCAGCGTCACGAGGAAAGCGATCAACATCACCGTGAAGACCGGATATTTTACGCAGGTTTCGGCTAGCTTCATCAGCGTGTAAGAGTGATCTCGCGGCGGGACTTACTTCTGCGCCGGAGTGTTCCCTTCAGGTCTTTCCGTGACAGTTGCGCCATCGTGTAAATCTCCGGAAATGGGAACTGCCACGCGGTCGCCCGGCTTTAAACCTTCCGCGACTTCAAATCGTTTCCCACGCTGGTCTTCGGTCTGCCCCGCGGGCCGAATCTGATGCTCGGATACGCGATTTCCTTTAAGGAGAAAAACCTTGTAAACGCCGTAGCGATAATTGACGGCGTCCTCGGGTAGAAAGATGGTCTTTTCTTCCTTCTCGCTGGGGATGGAAGCTTGCACGAAAAATCCGGGCTTCAAACGCGCCTCCGGATTAGCGATGAGCGCTTCGGCCTCGAAGGTGCGTGAGTCCTGAGCGACGGCCGGATTAATCCGCGACACATGCCCGTGAAATGTTTCGCCGGGGAATGCTTCGACCTGCAAGTCCACAGTGGCTCCATGTTTCACCCAACCTGCCCAGCGCTCTGGGACGGCGAGGCGCGCGCGCAGCGTGTCGGTTCGCACGAGGACCATCACCGGGCCCTGCACGCGAAGATATTCCCCCGGATGAACGTCGCGCGTCTTTATGGAGCCAGAAAAGGGAGCGCGAATCGTCGCGTCTCTCAATTTTTTCTCGGCAAGTCTCTCGCTAGCTTCGCTCGAGACCAGCAATGCTTTGAGACGGTCGACTTCCTGCAAAGCCAGCGTGTAGGAGGCCCGGGTACTTTGAAATCGGCTGGCAGCTTCATCCAACTGCTGCTGCGAAATCAGTTTGTCCTTGAACATTTCCTGGGCGCGTCCGTTTTTACGCTCGGCATCGAAGAGATCTGCTGCCGCGCGTTGCACAGAGGCCAATTTCTGCGGATCAGTGGCCGGCTGGTCGCCGGTGCCAATACCAAGTTGAGCGCGCACTTGCCTCACGAGGCCTTGCTGGCGGTCAACCTCCAACTGAAGCTCTTGCGGATCAAGCTGAATGAGCGCCTGGCCCTCTTTGACGTTGTCTCCGACGTCGACAAGCACTTGAGACACGCGTCCTTCAACTTCGGAACTCAGGGTGCTTTCCTCCAGCGCGTAGAGGGAGCCAGCCGCCTGCACATTCCGCCGGGTCGTCTCCTCTGCCACGGTGTAAACATGGACGGGCGTGGTTTGGGAGGAGTCTCCGAGGACGCTGCCCGTGACGGACTTTGAGCAACCGCTGGCAAGAATCGTGGCAAAGACGGCCAGAACTGCCAAGTTTTGGAGCATTCTCATATGGTTTCGATGGGCGTTGTCCGTCCGCGTGCGATTGTGGGTGCTACCCCCAGAGGCTTCAGAACACACTTTGACCGTCATCTCCGCTTGCCTTTTGGACGGAAAAGGCTACCACAACGTTTCGCAAGGAGCACAAGTTTTCGGTAGAAACATACGTTTCAAGTGAGCCCAGGACGGGGCTTTGCATCCAGCCCATGCCAAAGCCTGGCGTCAACTCTGCTCATGCGCGCGAGAGTAAGCGACAAGTGGTATCCCCGGCGGGTCTCAGTCCGCCAATGGAATGTAATGGCTTGAGGAGGGTTATCGTAAAAACTGGTGCGCCGCGTAGGAATCGAACCTACAACCTATGGATTAAGAGTCCATTGCTCTGCCAATTGAGCTAGCGGCGCACAGCGGTTTTAGAAGTTTACACAGGACACGGATTTTTGTCGAACCGGTGGCCACGAGTCGGAGCCTGCACCGAATTATTGAGGAACTACGAGGCGCGCAGCTCCGCTGCCAGATCGCGGGCCACCTCTCGGGCACGCCCCAAGTCGCTCGGATCAAATGAGATAGCGGAGACCCGCGGATGGCCTCCGCCGCCGTATTTCTCTGCGAGCGACGCAAGGTTTTTGTCCGCTGTAGCTTGATTCCACGGATTTGTGCCAAGCGAAACCTTGGCGCGCACTGCGGAAGCGCTTACGCTTACCGAATAGACGCATTCGGGATGCAGCAGGTACGGGATGAACTTGTTGTAGCCTTCGAGATCAAGGTCGCTGACGTCAAAAAAAATCACGCCGTTTAATGCTTCCGAGCGCTGGCGAAGAATCTCGATCGATTTTCGGTGGCGTTCGAGCAAGGGGCCCAGATGTTTCGCAACTATGGGGAGCTTGACCATTTCAGCGAGCGGCCGGTACGCAAGCTCCGGAATAATTTTCGCGGGTAAGCCGTCCTCGGGAGCAGCTTCAATGACCAGACCGAGCTGGGTGGCCGGTTCAGAGAGCTCGACGGCGGATTCCGCCGTGGGATATTGCGCGCCGTCGATGATGTCTCCCCAATGGATCAATTCCTCGAGCGGCTTCGTATCGAAAGCGAATTTTTCTCGAGCGACCGTGGCGATGAGTTTTGTGCAGGATTTGTAGTCCGGCTCGTAATACATGTGCGGGCCGGGGTGATTGCGGAAGTGTTCGGCGTCAGCGTGTGTTAGGAATGCGCTTTGATGGTGGTCGAACCACCAAGTCACTTTGGGGGAGTTCGAATATTTGAAATCGACGATGGCGTTTTCGTCGCCGTCAAACAGGCCGGGTGTCCAGGGCTGCGAGGCACGATGCGTCATGCCGGTGAAAGCGAATTCCGCGGAGGGATCGAATTTTTCTCTGTAAAAACGATAAAAAAGCGCGGCCGAGGCGGTTCCATCAAAGCAACGGTCGTGAAAACATAGCCGGACTCGGGTCATTTCGTGGTGGTTGCGCCTTTCAATTTTGATCCCGCTCTGCCCCCGTGGGAACAAAGCCTTTTAGGGTGGCGGGATGAGAAAAAGAAGTCAAGTGCAATCCACGAATGGCACACACCAAAAAAAACGAGCCGTCCAGCAGGACGGGACGGCTCTTAAAATGCAAATCGCAGGGCGATTCTTACTTGTTGACCATCTTTTCCACGATGTTGCCGATGATCGGCAGCTTGAACATCTCGTGGTTGTAGGCTTTGTACATGCAAAAAATGAAAGTGATGAAGAATGCGAGGATCACCACTGGGAACAAGAAGGCCATGAGGAATCCGATGGGGAAATGCAGCATTGCTGTGATCATGCCGAGGACCATCGTGACAACCCAGAACGCTACCCAGACAACAAAAAAAGCGATGTTTAAAGCGATCGACTGGGCTCCATGAAACTTTACGAAGGGACGTTTATCGATGAGCAAGAAAATCAGGCCGGTAATCCACCCAACCAAATAACAAAGGAGTCCAGCGACGTTTTCTTCCATCCCCGCCGTAGCGGGAGCAGCCGCGGTGGGAGCGGCGACAGCTCCTCCCGGCGCACTTCCTTGCGGCGCACCACACTTCGGACAAAATGTTGCATCACCAGTTTCCTGACCACATGCTTTGCAAAAAGCCATAAACACACCTCCCAGGGGTTCAACCGTGGGCGGAGAGTAACAAAACCCGGATTCCAGAGCAATCGAATTTCTAAGCTGGCTTGCTCCAGAAAACAGGGACCGGAGCGAAGGCTGTTAGGTCGCCTTTCGCTCCGGTCGTTGGGTTATGCGCAATCAGGTCTGGACCTGGTCCTATTTCTCCGCCCCCTCCGGCTTTTCAGCGGCCGGAGCGATCGGCGCGATTTTTGCTTTCTGGATTTGCTCATTGAGAGCGGCAAGATCCTTGGATTGGATTTCGTGCCAGGCGTTTAGTTGGGTGTCCAGACGTTTATTTAGTTCCTCAAACACGGTGTAGGAGGCGGCAGTGGGAGCGGTGTCCGCACTCTCAACAGTTTCCTGTAGTGCCGCGAGCTGGTTGGCGACCTGAATCGGATAATTAAGCGCGTCCTCGCCGCTGGTGGCCTTAGGCTGGATGATTTTTGCCTCGACAGCACTCATTTTCTTACTGAGTGCCTCTGCTGAGTCAAGAACGGGCTTGGCGCTCGGAACAGCGGAAAGCCGTTTCTTGAGAGCATCGAGCTGGCTGCGCACACTGCGGATCTGGTTCACCGCTTCATCGCCGGCGCCCACGCGATCGCTAATCTTCTTCGCGAACTCTTCCTGTTTCTCAAGATCGGCTTGCGTCACGGAAACGCGCGGATCTTTGGTGATTTCGACTTTGGCGGCTTCCGTTTTTCCGCCAGCCGTTAGTTTGATTTCGTAGGTGCCGGGAGCCACGAGCGGTCCTTCCGGACGGCCTCCCCAGCCAACAGAGCCAGGAACGGTGGTTGGCGTCTCAAAGTGCAAATCCCAGACGAAGCGATTCAGGCCGGCTTCGGCGGGAAGTTCCTCTGATTGCCTCCGGAAGCCGAACTCTTCTTCGACCGCGGAAGCTCCAGCGCCGGTTTTCTTGCTGGAATACTTGCGGATGAGCTTCCCGTGCTGGTCTAGAATTTCGAGGCTGATTTGTTCCTTAGGTGCGGTCTTCAGTGAATAATAAATGATGGCCCCAGAAGGCGGATTCGCGCCGACGGGAACAGTGGCCGGCAGCGTGAAGCCGGGCCCACGGAAGCGCACGGCGGGGGACGGCTGGTAGAGATGGACTTCCGCGCTTTCGTCAGCCGCATTCATCTGGCGCAGAGGAGCGATGTCATCAAGCACCCAGAATGCGCGACCGTACGTGGCAATAACCAGGTCATCGCCCTTTATGGTGAGGTCGTGAACTGGGGTGGTCGGCAGATTGAGCTTCAGCGATTGCCAATGGCCACCGTCGTCGAAGGAAATGTAGATACCTGTTTCCGTGCCTGCATAGAGTAGGCCTTTGCGCTTTGGATCTTCGCGGACGACTTGGGAGTAGCTATTGTCGGGCAAGCCGTTGGTGATTTTTGTCCAGGTCTTGCCGTAGTCGGCCGTCTTGAAAAAGTACGGACGGAAATCATCGAGTTGATGACGGTCAAGGGCAATGTAGGCAGTGCCCGCAGCATGTGGCGAAGGGTCAATGCTCTTGACTCGGCTCCAGTCGCCGAACTCTTTGGAGGTAACGTCGTCCCAATGCTCGCCGCCATTGCGGGTCACGTGAACCAGGCCGTCATCGGAGCCGGCCCAAATGAGGCCTTTCTCGATAGGCGATTCGGCAAGCGCGAAGATAGTGCCGTAATATTCGACACTGGTGTTGTCTTGGGTGAGCGGACCGCCTGAGGATTGCTCCTTGCTTTTGTCGTCGCGGGTCAGGTCCTTGCTGATCGCGGTCCACGTCATGCCTTCATCCGTGCTCTTGAAAACCGCTTCGCCACCGTGATAAAGGGCGCCTGGATCGTTGGCAGACATCATGATGGGAGCGGTCCACTGGAAGCGATGCTTCAAATCCGCATCTCCTGAACCCATGGGATTGAGCGGCCAGGAGGAGATGTCCTGCTCCTGGTGATTTTTCTTATCGAATCGTGTGATCAAGCCGTCGTAAGAGCCTGCATACACGATGTCAGGATTCTTGGGGTCAGGAACCACAAAGCCTGACTCGCCACCGCCGACATCCTGCCAATCCGGGCGGTCGATCACGCCGTTATCGCTGCGGCTGGCAATCGCCACGGTGGAGTTGTCCTGCTGTGCGCCGTAGATGTTGTAAGGAAAGGCGGTGTCGGTAGCCACATGATAGAACTGAGCTGTCGGCTGATTCGCCTGCGTGGTCCAACTCTTCCCCCCGTCGTGAGAAACTGTGGCGCCACCATCATTGGAGTTGATCATCCATTCTGGATGCGTGGGATCGATCCACAAGCCGTGATTATCGCCATGAGGGGCGCGGATGAAACTGAACGTGTGCCCGCCATCCGTCGAACGATAAACAGCGGTATTCAGCACATAAACCGTATCGACATTTTTAGGGTCGGCGAATATGTTATGAAAATACCAGGCGCGCTGTGTGAAGCGATGATCGGGATTGATAAGATGCCAAGTTTCGCCGGCGTCTTCGCTCCGATAGATGCCGCCCTTTTCGGCTTCGATAATGGCGTAGACACGATTGGCATCAGCCCCTGAGACGGATACGCCAATGCGGCCGAGGACGCCTGATGGCAGTCCGTGACCTTCGAGATGCTTCCAGTTCGCGCCATCGTCGATGGATTTATAAAGACCGCTGCCGGGCCCGCCCATGATGGCGGTCCAGGGGTAGCGCTGCGCTTCATAAAGTGCCGCGAATAGAATATGGGGATTGGAAGGATCAAACGTGAGATCGATGGCTCCGGTTTTGTTGTCTTTGTAGAGAATTTTCTGCCAGGTCTTGCCGCCATCGACAGATTTGAAGACTCCGCGCGATTCGTTGGGGCCAAAAGCGTGGCCCATCGCGGCGACATAGACGACATCAGGATTTGCGGGGCTCACAAGGACCTTCGAGATATGCCGTGTGTCTTCGAGCCCAATGTGCGTCCAGGTTTTGCCCGCATCGAGAGATTTGTACATGCCATCGCCATAGGCGATATTTCCCCGCCAGGCGGTTTCGCCGGTGCCAACGTAAATCACGTTCGGGTCCGACGGAGCGACCGCAATCGCACCGACCGACATGATGCCCGTTTTATCCGTCATCGGCGTCCAAGTGAGGCCGCCATTCGTCGTTTTCCAGACGCCGCCGGCGACGGAGCCGAAATAATACGTCTCCGGATCGCCTGCAATTCCTGCTACTGCGAGTGCGCGTCCACCACGAAACGGGCCAACCTGGCGCCACTTCATGGCCTTCAGCGCATTTTCATCGAGCGTCTGCGCGCGCAGCGCCGTGCAAGCAATCCCGAACATAACCATCGCCAAGAGAACGGAACAGACTCTCGTCACACTTTTCAGACCACTCATCATCTTCGCCCCCAAAAAGAATTTTAATTGTGCCTGTACTAAGGCAGGTAGTATTCCGCGAGGCCGAATCGTACACCCTGCGCCGCAATCCGCGCCAAAACCTGTCAGTGTAATTGGCCCCCTTAGTTCCTGACGCACCGCGGTATGCTTTTGGGTACAATCCCCGCGTGACAAACTCGCCGGCTTCGAGCGCGTCTTCCAATTCTTCGACGACCCCTCCCGCTTCTGACCGCGCGCTCTCCATCTTTAGTTTCGATTGGATTCGTCACGCAACTGCTCCCGAACGGAAATCTCTAATCGCGGGCGGGCTCGGCTGGATGCTCGACGCCATGGACGTGATGCTCTATTCACTCGTCCTCGCGTTTCTGATGCTCGAATTTGCGATGGATTCGCGGACGGCGGGAATGTTGAACTCGTTGACGCTAGTTGCTTCCGCGATCGGCGGGCTACTCTTCGGCATCCTGGCTGATCGCATCGGACGCGTCCGCGCGCTTACAGCATCCATCCTCGTCTATGCGCTGGCCAGCGCGGCGTGCGGTCTGTCGCACACAATCCCGCAGTTGGCCGCATTCCGTTTTGTTTTGGGGCTCGGAATGGGTGGCGAATGGACCACCGGCGCGGCTCTGATTGCGGAGACGTGGCGCGCCGAACATCGAGGTAAGGCGCTTGGCTTCATGCAGTCGGCGTATGCCATCGGCGAAGCGATCGCCGCCTTGATCGTGGCTGTCGTGCTGCCGCACTTTGGCTGGCGCGCCGTTTTTTTTGTCGGCGTCCTGCCGGCTCTTCTCGTCTTCTGGATCCAACGCAGGGTGCCGGAGCCCGAACTATGGAAAAAACGCGCGGAACGGACGACGAAGCTGCCACTTCACAAGCTCTTGGAGAAAGGAGTTCTACGCAACGGGCTTCTTGCGACCACGATGAACGCATGCACCATGTTCGGCTACTGGGGCCTATTCACATGGATTCCGGCATATTTGTCACTGCCGCCCGAGCGCGGAGGCCGAGGTCTCAGCCTCGTGAAGACGACGACTTTTTTTCTCGTGATCTGTTTCGGCAAATGGCTCGGCTACGCGACTTTCGGCTTTTTCTCGGATGCGTTTGGACGCCGTAAGCCTTACTTCCTCTATCTCCTCATCGCCGCAGCGTTAGTGCCGATTTACGGAATGTCGCGGAGCGCCTTTTGGCTGCTGGTCCTCGGCCCGCTGGTGGCGTTTTTCGGCACAGGCTACTTCTCCGGTTACGCCGCAATCGTGAGCGAACTTTTCCCAGGCGAAATTCGCGCTACCGCCATGGGCCTGAGCTATAACATTGGCCGCGGTATTTCTGCCGTTGCGCCATTTGCGGTCGGGGCACTTGCCTTGCACTTCGGAATTGGACCCGCGTTTTTCCTTCAGGCTGGGGCGTTCTTGATGGCGGCGCTGCTTTCGCTAACTCTGCCAGAAACGCGCGGGCAACAGTTGGACTGACTAAGCAACCGCAGACCGCGATTGAATGCGCACTCCGTCGGCACTCAAAGTGTAATTCAACGCGAAGTACGGTGCCTGCGCCAGGACTTTATGGAACTCACCTTCTTCTGTGTAGGGCCGCTTGGGCACGCGCCTCGCAAGGATGCTGATCTCCAGTGGATCCTTCGCAAAAGGATAGGGCTCGAGAGTTACAGAATTGTTCCCGGCAGGCTGCAGGTCCCAGTCCGCTTCGCTACCATATCCGTTCATCGGCACCGCGTCGATCGTCGAGCCGTCCAGAGGCGCCAGGCAGAAGTAAAGCGACAGCCGGTCGAGCGCTTCAAGCCGCTGGAGATTCACCTGCAACGCGTGCTCGTCCGCGTACTGCTTCATGACCGGGTTAGCTCGCAGATCCACCTTGAGGCGCAATTGCTGAAGCCTCAGCCGCTGGATGAAATCGGCAACGAGATGCGATTCGTTGGATTTGACATACTTCGCTGAAAAGCCCGGCATCGTGGCACGCGTCCGATCATAAAGGCCGGCACAGTGCATGCTTACAAGCAGGCCCGCATAGTGATCGGCCCGCACCACGCGCTCGATTCCGCGCTGGTAGAGAGCTATGTGCTCCTCGGTGGGGATGGACATGAAGTTATACGGATTAAAAGTCTTTGGATCGATCTGCGGCAGGAGCTCCCACTCATTCCATCCGTTGTCATGCTCCGCAGCCGCAAGACAAAAAGATTCAAAAGGCTCGGGCCGGCTGAAGAGCCGGTTTCCCAGCGCGCGTGCAAAAAATCCGGACAGCATGGCATGGTCAGTCTGCCGGATTAGAATCAGCTGATCCCCTTGCTCTTGAATGATCATGGCGCTGCCCTCGTTCGCAGCTGGACCCATTGTTCGCGCTTGCTGGGAGAAGCGTGAACCCTCGGTCGCGGGGAGACCTGATGGCACTCTGAAGACTAGTTCATTATCCTCCAGGAAAGAGGTACATTCCAGCTTTATCGTAAGTGTGGCGGGGGACGGCCGATTCCCGGTATCATGACTCTATACCACTGCGGGAGTGGCGGAACTGGCAGACGCGCAAGACTTAGGAACAGAAACTCGCCCTTGCAAACAAAGGGCCTAGTCTCGAAACACGGCACTTAACTCACCGAACTACACCGAACCTCACCCATCGCTGCGGGCCGCTTACTCATAGTTCATTCAAAGGCTTTCTGGCTCGCTGATGTGCGGTTCGCACCTAGGATTTGACTCCCTACGCACGGAAATGAACGAAACATCTGAACGAAAGCGCCGAACGGGGCGCGGCAAGTTGGTGTTTGTCAAGCATCAACGCAACAATCCACGATCAGCCGAGCTTGACCCGGAGGCCACGCGCTCGACGGACCAGACCTTAACGGAAATCTCGCTCAAGAGCGCAAACTCCGACAACAACGCAGCCATTCTCCGCGAACGGGAGAAGACCGCCGACAGATGCGAGCACATCAAGAGCGGGCTGCCAGCAAAACAGAAAGACGCTCTCCTAAAGGTATTGGAGGCTGAACCCGAATACGGCGAGTCACTCCGGGAGATTGCCGACAGAGTAGGTCTCCATGCGACACAGATTAGTCGCGCATTCGAGGCCGCGCGAAAGGGCGATAAGCGATGGATTTTTTTCAAGCAAGCCAGTCATCCAAGGCGGGCGTACAGACCCTACAACCCACGCTGTGTCCCTATGGAAACGATAATGATGCCGCATCAGGGCCCTATCCTCTACACCATCACGGTTCCAGACAGACTCATCGGCACCGCTCCAGTCGTGAACAAAATGCCCTCACCCAAGACGCCGGTGGATCTCGATTTGTCTGAATTGCAAAGCCAATCTCAAAATGCGCGAGCAGAAAACACACCAAGCTCGGGTCCAAAGCCCCAATCCCACGTTGCCCTTTGGCTTCCAGGCCATGAGGCTCGATCTTTGCCAAACTCGCCGAGAATCGGGTTGAACTTCGGCAAACTGAAACAACTATTTTCCTCGTGTTTTCAATGGGTTAGGGGAAGATTCACAGCATTCCTTGGCCTTAGGCACCCCGCTTATAGGGACGAATCAATTCGAGCAAAATCCCCCGGGACGTAGTTCTGGGAAGCACGTCGTGCAGGTGTGCAAGCCGCTGCCTAGCTTATACGCGGAGCTTTGCGCGCTAGTCGGCATCGGTGAATCGGACTGTGCCATGCTGGATTAGCCCATGCGCGTTACCTAGGCGATTCTTACGCCTACTGCGATTCTCAGGCACACGGGAGCATTTTTCCAGCCCGCCCGATGACGAACGGCTTGCACGATTTGCCCAAGATTAGCGGCACGGGCCGAGCAACCCTCGGGCGAAAAAGTGCATTCGCATCAATTCAGGGATAAAGCCATGTTGCCCAAGGACGTGGCCTCAAAGCACCTACCTAATCGTCCTCTTTAGCGCCGTAAATTTTTCAGAACGAAGGAATAGAGATTGCGAGTCGCATCCAGTTGCTTAACCCTGCGGACGCCTCTAGGCGGCTTTGGCATCCGACACTGGCAGAAGTGAAATCTGCAGCCGCTGTAGCGGGGTGTGGCACGCAATCAAAAGAGCACGGCAGTGCAGTCGAGGAGTGAATTCTCGAAAATGAATCCTTTGTGGCGACCACCACTTAACTCCCATATCGAAAAGAACGAAACAAACGATGAACGGAACAATCGAAGTCCCTACCCCACTTAGACGGCCCCCAGGCTTAGAAAACCTGACAGGTGCAGAACTGGCCCGGCTTGCGGCCAACCCAAAATTCCGAGAAGTTGTGCGGGCGGAGTTCTCCAAGCGACCTGAGTTGCTTGAGGTAATGTGCAGAGGAGGCTGCGGGAAGCGCCTGCGTCTGTCCGACAGTGAACCTCCCGAACCCAACTGCCGCTACATCTGTAAAGGGTGTTCCCGGGATCGGTCTGTATTGGATGCACCAAGCGAGATTAAAAAAGTCCTTGAGGGCAAATCACTCGGAAAGAAGCGCAGGGTTTATGAAGCCCTAGCCTCCACGCGGGCGAGTCGAGACTTGTACATTGTTGATTACCCGAATGGCCAGTTTGGGTACTCGGAGGGCGGCTACAAGCCATATCGCAGAGAGAAAGTAAGACAGACAGGACGCGAATGGCGGAAGAAAAATTCGCCAGGAAGAGGCGCCGAATACAAGCGCCGCTACCGCAAGGGCGACCGCAGAGCGCAATTTAGGGATGTGCCCGTGGACTCCGGTGCGGCCGATGCAGCGTGGCGTACCACGCTGGAACAGTTTGGTTTTGCCTGCTCAACTCTCGGTTGCGGACGAGGCCTAGATCTCAAAACGGCGATTCGCTGGCAACAAGACGCAGCTTTCGTTCCGATTTGCCGTCGTTGTCTCGGTAAGAAAGCAGCGGTGAAGAGATGGAGCAACGCAAAAACTGAAAAAAAGCACAAATAAGATGCTTGTCCGAATCACGTATAAGTGTTGGGAACAAATGTCCCTCAGTAGTACGTCTTCTTAACCCCATCAATCCCCACAATGATTGTCCGAATTACGTACATGCGCTTGGGGTTTTTCAATCGTACTAGGGGCGTCGCAGTGAGCTTCGCCGCCTGCCGGTTAGCTTGGCAGGTTGTAAAAACCCCGTTTTAAGGCGTCAGTATGGCAGCTCTCCTTTCTGCGTTGGAAGAAATTTTAGATTTTCTTGCCCCGGTGCGCATAATTTGGCTCTTTTTTGCATATAAGTCTCAGAACAAACGCGGCACCGGCGAGCTGCCGCTCGGTGTCTTTTTTAAGAACCGCGCCCAACATTGCTGAGCCCCTGCTGAACCCCAGTTGAACCATTGCCCATCTTTTTTGTTATCAGTTTCATCCCAGCGAAGGAGTTTTGAGCCTATGAGCCAAACCGCTGTATTCACTACTGCGCAAGCCGCCAAACTGATCGGGATTCACACACGGACACTTTACGAGTGGTTGCTGACAGGGAGGCTGCCGGAACCTCGGCGAGTGCCGAGGGGTAAAGTGCCTGCCCGATTGTTCACTCAAAGAGATATTGCGCGAGCACAGGAACTCAAGCGCGCCAATGACGTCTTTAGAGGATGCCGCTAGTTGCGACGCACACCCGCGCACGCGGTCGAATTTCATCCCCAAAATTCTTCTCACGAAAATCTTTTCCCGGTATTCAACCGGATAACCCCGAAACGGAAAGGAACATCCAAATGGCAACACGAGACAGCTACGACGAGGATTTCGACAGCATATTCAACTCAAACTCAAATAGTGACTCCGGCTCTGGCGGCTTGACCGCCGCAGATGTCGAGCGCATCGCAACCAATACGTTTGTGCGCGGCTACCAAGCCCTTCAACAGGGCGTGGCCCTAGTGCAGGGCTTGACCTCAGAGGCAATCCGTAAGACTGAGGAAGCTCATCCGGGCTTCGTCGAGAGATACCGGAACCCAGAGCTTTGTAAAAAATTTATAGATCAAAGGCCCGCAGTCGCCCGCGCCATCCTAAACGCAGAATCCGGTCAGGGTACCGAAAGTTTGGGTGAACTCTATGAGATTTTCGATGAAACCGCACGAACCTATGAGCAGCCGGAGAATCGTGGCCTGACGCCGGGACAAGCTAGCGGCAGCGGCTCTGCTAGCATTCTTTCACTAACGCAAATCAACTCGCTGCCTCTAGAGCAGCGCCGAGAACATATCGCTGCGTTAGGAGACCGGGTAGCCGACGTGCCTCTCGACGACGCCGACCCCAACAATCAGGTGTTCAGGATCGAGCGCGGCGAATGAGAGCGCGAAAGCCCTTTGAAAGGAAAGCCCATGTATCTCGAAAGTGATCTCTACCAGGCCGCTTATCTAATCGCTCGCGGCATTCCCCTCAACGAACTTCGGCCGATTGGCTCTCGAATAATTTTTGCCTTCGAGGATTCAGACGGGCAAGCCTCCGCTGCCGTGAAGGAATACTCACAAGGTGCGAGCCTGCCTGCCCGTGAGTTTGCGCAGGCCATCGCTCTCACAAAAACCCGGCTCTACGGAGCCAAATTCTCGAAAGGAACTCGAACCGAACCGCACTATGACTACTCCCGCCACAGCTACCGCTGAACCCGCCGCCGTTGAATCCCCCGCCAAATTACCTATTGAAGTTGACCCTCCAGCCGTTGAGATCCCTGCCGAACCTCAAGCCAAACCCTCCACTGAACAGATTCTCGAAGAGACTTGGTTGCGCGAAAATCATCTTTTGAGTCCTGATGATGTGGACCGCGAATGCGCGAAATCCGAATTTTCGAGCAAGAACGGAATAGTCGCGGGATTCATCCCGCGGCGCGCCGTCACCGTGCTCATTGGTGATAGCGGACTCGGAAAATCACCACTCGCCTATCAAATTGGTTTGTGTGTTGCCGCAGGAATCCCCCTCTTTCCTGGAATGCAAACCGAATCTGGATTGGTGGTCATGGCTGATTTTGAAAACGGCCTGATAGACAGCCGGAATATTCGTGAACAAATGGTTCGCTTTCTAGAACTGCCGGACGTTCCCAAGAATTTCAATGTCTGGTCGCCCGACAAGGAGAACGCTGGCCGCATAAACATCAAACGCATCATCGAGGGCGCGCCCCGTAAGGTCGCGCTATTTATCATTGATTCCCTGCGCTCGTATGACCCGTACTTTGAGGGCGAGCAAGGCATACAAAAAATGCAACACCTAAATGACCTCGCGTATGCGCACGGCACAGCCATCACGGTGATTCATCACATCAGAAAGCCGGACCGCGAGCACCCCGCACCAGCGCTCGACAGTGACGATACTAGAGTGATGGACTACCTCAAAGAGGCTGCGGGGAACGGTGCCCTCATCACTCAATCACACACGCGGATTGCTTTGTCATTGCCAGATGGCAGAAAATCGCATTCCAATGATGCCGCGTTGATTGTCCGCTGGTACCGGAAGGGCAAGGGTGAGGCCGGCCCGCTCTACTTGGAGCGTGTCTGCGACGTGGACGGAGAACCTCTCGGGTATCGCCCGCTCGCTGACGTAAAATTGCTCGGCCACGCGGAACAAGCCGCTGCGTTCCATAGCTTACCGGAGCAGTTCGGATTCAAAGAGGCCAAGGAGAAGTTTGGCCGGAGTGACGACCCCACTCGAAAATGGCTCCAGAAGTGCATTTCGCTCGGCTTAATCAAGCAAATCGGCAGAGGACGGTATGAGCGCGCGACCGGAAAAGCCGGGGTAGCGGAGATAGGTAGAGTCGGTAGAGAAGTAGAGAAGAGGACAGGGGCACCGGGGTTCTCTACTTCTCTATACACTCTATCTACCTTAGAGCCATGAACGAAGCAGAATCCAAAGCCGCCCTTCGCGCACAGGGCATCCGAAATCCCTCCCGCCAGCTAGTAGAGGACTACATGCGCGTCCAGCAAGCTGAGGACTGGGCGCTAGAAGTCCCCGAGCCCGTCTCCCAGCAACCACAAGAGCAACAAACCAAACAGGAACCACCCAGCCCGAATCCCGCAGATACTAGCCGCAGGCCGCACCCCTCTAGCCTCTCGAACCTAGAGCCCCTGCTCAAGGATCGTGGGGAACTGGTGCGGGAGCGCGGCCCCAGGCGGGCCGGTCGTCCACGCATACAGGCCCCTTGGTTTCAGGCCGTCGCTACCTTTATGAGTGACGGCACGTCGCTGCGAGAGGCATTGGCCGCTGTCGGCATTACCGGACTCACTGCTCGTCAAATCCGGTCCCTCTACAGAAACAGCACACTCACAGAGATGCGCCGGAAAGCCCGCCAGAAATGGCACAGGTACGACGGAATAAGGCCCAGAGACCGCCGGCGCTATGCCTGCAAAGGCGGATTGCCTTTGGGAATCTCCCGGCAGTTGCGGCGGGTACTGTGAAAATTGCGACGGTGAGGGCGAGCCAGCCCTGTTTCCCACGCGTCTATACCAGAAATCCTCTCTGCAATTTTCTGATAAATCCCAACGATTTACTGAGAAATTCAATGCAAGGGGAATCCCCGAATACCCCACTAAGGCTTTTTCCAGCCCAAGGACTTAGGCACAGACGCTCTACCGCACGAGGCGGCGGGCCCTTCACGGATGCCGCTGTCAAAACTCCAGGCCACAAAGACCTCTAAGCGAGAAAGGTGTGCACGGCCCAACCTAGCATTAGCGTAAAGCTCACTCCAAGGGCCTCCCCGATTACGCCCCCACCTAACCGTCCGGCCAAGCCCTTGTCTTCGGCGACGAGCCGTTCTGTTAATTCCGTCCGCTTCTCTTCTGGCACGCAGGCATCAATCATCATCGACAGCCGATTGGAGACTTCTAACTCTTTGAAGTCATTCCTGTCAGCGAGCAGCCGAATGAGCAGCACGAGTCCGTAGGTCGTCCAATAGGAAATCTGTGGTGCGTTTAATGAGGGAACTGCAAACCAATTCCAAAGGCTCTTAACAACGAAGGTTATATAGAAGTTAACGATCACGCCTATCCCGAATACTATGGCCATCTTTTTCCAGTTCATGGCTCCTCCCTGCGGATGGGTTATAATCCAATAAACCCCCTGTAGCAAACCTCCTTAAAACCCAAGCTGTCATGCCGCGCCCCCCCAAGAGCACAAGCAGTATTTCAAGTCCAAAATCCGAAGTCTCATTCCAGAACACAAAAGGAGTACAGAAAAATGTCCCGTAAACCAGAACCGCTAGAGCCTTGGATGCTCGACGCCATCGAACTTATCGTTAGACGGATTCTAACCCTGCGCCAAGCCGCCCAGCAGTTGGGCGTTGATATTACGCCGCAACAGGCCGACAACATCCAAGGCCGCATCCGCTTTCAGGATGCGTTAGAGGAAGCACGCCTCAAGTACTATCAAGAGATCGGCAGCAATCCCCGCCTCACCCGCGACGTTGTAATTGGCCACATGTTCAAACTCGCGGAACGTCTCGCCGCAGACGGGGAAGATGCCAAAGCCTCCGAGGCCCTATTTCGCATTGCCAAGGTGCAAGGCTGGACTTCCGGCGAGGCCCCCGAGGACAAGCCCGTCTATGCCAATCTCACGCAAGCCGACATTGATCGCCTCAGAGCGGAGATCAACGCCAAGCAGGAACAACAGGAGCAAGCCAGCAAACCCACCAAACAGATACCTGCGAAAGCGAATTGAGGATTTGAGACGGTAACGTTCCGTCGTCATCTTCCGCTCTCAGGAGAGCGCCTGGTAACATCGAACGTAGATAGGGTTACAAACTTGCCGCTTCTGGAAGCGAAGAACGTGAGGAACGGAGAGCATTTAGCCTCTATCATCGCCGCATCAATCGAAGCTCCGTTCTCGCGTTTCCTCGACCACAACCGAGTAATCGAGATGATAAGCCCCCGGCGCATCAGATGAATTTTCCGCCCAGAACGTGACCATCTCAGGCTCCAGCATCCTGGCCTTGTAGGTGCCCGTCTCCAACTGTGCGCAGACTGTATTGTCCTTCATGTGCGCCGGATGCAAGTAGGACTCACAAACGAGAACGAAATCTGCCGTGAGGGTGTGAGCTATGAGAGTCGTAATTTTGGCGCAATTGTTACAATCTGAAGTAGCCTCACTTGTTCTTGTTACCTTTGTGATGGTTAGAGTCATCGATTTAGGATATTGAGCAAGGCACGGAGCTGCACTCGGGCCGAGTAAGATGGCCAAAGTAATACCCAGAATCAAGACCACACAACAAGATTTCCTAGGATGATTCATCGGACCACGCGCCAATTCACTGTCAAAGGTGTAGGTACACTGCTCAAAGTTCCTTCATTGCAATATTGAAAATTGACATTATCAGTCACAGGCCAAGCTTTTATCTTTAGAGATGTGCCGTCACTTTGCTGCGCGCTTTCCGGTGCGAAGCTCACTATGTCAGAAGGGAGTACCCCTGTTGCCATCGCCTTGACGGTGGTGCCACATGTCCCGGGATCAATTGAGACCGTCGGCATAAGAACTGATCCGCTAGCAATTGTGACTGTACTCGCTCCACTCGCATCCTGCACTCTTAGATTCCGGTTGGCGGTAAAGGTCCCACTGATAGTGGTCTTAAATCCTCCGCCAGTGAGTTCTATTTGCGTGGTTTCCTCGCCGTTGATGCCCAACCCTGAACTCATAGCTAAATTTTGGTTAGGTACACTATTGCCGCAGGCAGAAAAACCGAGATTGTCATTCACACTGGCTCCGATGCCGAAAGGCCCGCAGACTAAGCTTCGTGGCCCATTGAGTGCACCATCTCTGTAATACTCCCATCCGACTGCTCCGTCCGGTGCGTTTTGGGGCGTCACAGTGACAGTCTGCATACCACTAATGATGTTGACGGTCCCAGCAGGCCCGACACTTGTCGAATTGCCGAACGCGTCGATCCATGCAACCTGATAATTGTGAGTGCCAACCGGTACGTTTCCACCTGCGATGACAGTCAAGAGCGGCGGCAAGGCTGGTGGCGGAAGCAGATAGCCCACCTGTGAACCTCCCGTTGCGAACCAGCCACCTCCTGTCGGTCCCGAACTGGCGGTTCCGCCCCCTTGACCCACTAACACTGTCGGATTGCCGACGAACAATGGCCGCGCCCCTACCGGACCATTGGACAGATTCTGCAGCCCCACCGTAAGCGTTATCGCTGCCCAGTTCCCGGTCATCGCAGACGGATAATCGGCCGGAGAATATCCGTAGAAATACACGCCGTTGTTTTGGGTATTTGAACTTGGATAACTGCTGGTTATAAATGTGGGAAGTGTTTCCTCTTCGGTTCGGGTAGTATCGAACTCCACACCCGGTACACCATACGGACTATTGCTTGCATTTTGTTCGACAGCGCTCTTGCCGACGAACCATGTACTCATGAAGTGAAAGCCCCCGGTGGGAATTCCTTCGCTGTTAGGAACGAAAAGAACGGACGGCAAAAATTCAGTGCCTATGTCGCTCATTTGTCCCGTTGGTCCGCGATCTGCGATATATAAGCAATTGGAGAAGTTATAGTCAAATCCGCCTGTACGGAATATCAAATGTCTTTGCATATAGCCGAAAGGCGAACCATTTGAGGTGGAGAATATTACATAATTAAAATTGAATGCTACTCCACTATCCGCGTAAAGCAGCAATGCTCCGTTCGGCGCAAAGGTCCTGAGAGTTGTGTGATCAAACTCGATACCACCACCGGTCTTACTGCCAATGTAAACCGTGGGATAACTTCCTAAGTCACCCGTAATAAACGGCGTAGGCGACTCCTGAAATTGTGTCTCTGAACCAGGCCCCGCTCCTTTCCAGTCCAGTTGCCCAGGTACCTGCATGGTGTCAGCGACGTTGAGACTGCCAACTTGAATTACGTCGATCGGCCCAACAGCGTGGAGATCAAGAAAACCTGCTATTTGGAATGTCCCCTGAGGAATAAGCAGCACATTTTTGGCAGCCGCTTTAAACGCAGCCGCAATTGCCGCATCGCTGCCCATGCGTGCGGAGACATTTTCAATCGAGTTATTCGCCGGGGCCGCGAGGGTGAGCGTGGTTGTTCCGCCGCCTGCTGAAATCGTAGTTAGCAGGTATTGATTGGTAGGCTGGCTCAGAGGTGTTGTTGGGACAAAGCTTGGAAAGCTGAAATGGCCCATGATCGTGGCTCCGTAGTCGGACCATTCAGTGATTCCGGGTTCGGCGACTCCGATGAGCGCCATACTCCCTAAGCTTCTTCCGAGGAGGTAGTATTTCCATGCGCCTGTAACTGCACTCCACCTAACTCTGTTGCAGTTGAAGGCCACGGCTGTGGTCATCGAGGCGTCGCGTAGTGGAGTTCCTGGGATTCGGCTATCAAGCGAGGTCAGAAATGTGAAAACATTCGGCGATGGAACGTCATGGATGATGTACCAGCCCTCGAACTTTGCAGTCTGTGTCGAGAAGTACGGGATGTAAACGAGCGCGTATTTAGCAAAATTATGAGGCTGAGAGGTCGTGACCGTCATGACGTTGTCGGAGAGCGCCATACTGATAACTTGAGCCGAAACACGCCCCAGGGTAGAGGCGCCGGATAACGTTGTTGCGACATCTGACGCGGCAGAGCATCCGCCGACGTAGTCGCAGGCGATGACCTGATATGAATATGATGAATTTCCGAGGATGAGTCCAGAAACAACAGGAGTTCCTCCCGCATTCATGCCCGGGGACACGACAACTCCGGTCGGAGGCGTCATAGCTGTTGGCGCACCGCACCGGTCCAGACGAACGGAATCCCCGTTTTCGAACGGGGTGGGCAATCCCTTGCTCGAAAGCGTTACCACGTTGCTTCCCGCTGTACAAGTTGCCCAAGCCGTTGGTTCCGGGCTTACGGATCGAGCCCCGTATTTGGTGATGTCGATCGCCCCGTCTACCCCACCGGAGGATGTGGGCGAAGCAATGGTAATTGCTCCAACGGCAGTCTGCGTGGTATCGGCGATTGAAGTTGCCGTGATTACGACCACAGAACTGCTAGGAACGCTCGAAGGTGCAACATATATTGCGGTCTGAGTTGTATAACCGACAAGAGAACCGCATGTTGGGCTGCACTGGGTCCCAGATTGGGTGAGGCTCCAGACGACGCCCTTGTTCTCAGTGTCATTCAGAACTTGCACCACGAACTGCTGACTCTGATTCGGGGGGACAACCGTTGTAGATGGCGAGATCGATACAGAAACCGCACCCTGACTCTGCCCGGAAAGCGAGATTTCTGCGGATGAAGTCTTGCTGGAGTCTGCAACGGAGCTAACGGTTAAGGTCACGGACGAGGACTTTGGCATTGAGCTTGGGGCGGTGTAGACCGCAAGGTTCGCTGTTGTAGAGAGCGAGCCACAGCCGGGGCTGCATGGCGCAGCCGACTGCATCAAGCTCCAAATGACTCCCATATTCTGGGCGTCATTTTGAATGACCGCTGAGAATTGTTGCATCTGGCTGAGTTGAACGACTGCAGAGTTCGGAGAAAGTGCCAAGGAAATCGAGGGTGACGGCGACTTGGATTGATTACTGCCCTTCAACGCAACTGCACATCCGCTGAACGCTATGACCGACCCGAGCGTTCCCGCGAGCAGAACGAACCTTGATGCTTGCACATGTGAAAGCTGCATACGCGGCCCACAAGTGCAAGTTCGGGGCCAGAAGACCCGGTTTCAATTAGCACGTAATGAAAGTTTTTTAAGAAGTATTGTGAAGTAAAACCGCGCTTGTTCCCGTTTCGGTAATCTATATTGGCTTTGTGTACCTATTTGAAAGCCGGGTTTTCGTCAAGTTGGCCTACAAGAATGCCTAAACGAAAACAAGCACCAGGACCGAAGCAGCCACTAAACACAGGAGAGCTCCAAACAACAGGTGAGTGCGATTGTAGTCTGCTAGCGGCATCAAAGCGATCCCGCTGTATACGACCTGTCTCCCATCGGTGGCGCAAGTCCATTTATAGAAGACCAGCATCCCGAGGAAACCGGAAGGGTTTTCAAGCAATGAGAAGCACGCTTCCGGGAAAAGTCGAACGGCGCGACTTTATCGGCATTCCACTGATACTCCGAGGGTACAGTGACTTGGACTCGTGATAGGCTTCCCCGATGCCACTCATACAACCATGCCGTTGCGGTCACGGAAAGACCATCCACTTTGCAACGCTCGTGGGAAAGAAGATGCTGAACATTTGCCTGTTTCCGAGTTGCAAGTGCCGGGGATACAAGCCGAAAACCTAGTTCCCGTTCTGTTCCAGCCTGATGTTTACTGGCAGGCCGACCTCCAAGAGCGTTGCAAATTCAGCCGGCACGAAAAGTTGGATGTCATATCGCCGATACTCCAGAGAAACATAATGGTCGAGTTCGATCTGAACCATGCAACGGGTAGGTTCACCGTTGTTCGGAGTGATTTGGATATTCTTGCATTGGCCTCTCATACAGATTTTGACCACATTGCTCCTTGCTCGTTTGAGGCTCAAGACAGATACACCGCGCCTCAAGCACGATCCGAATTTTCGATGCTGGAGCAGTTAGGCTTCTGGTCTTAACCGGGAAAAGTCTAGCCACGGTAGCTAGTCCGAGTATGAGCGCACGACGACGGATAGCAAGCCCATTCGACAACTATTTCTGCGGTTAGGAAACTCTGTGCAGACTATGGTTGTCATATTCGTACAACGTGGCAAGCGCATCGGCCTTGCCAAGCTTTTCAGCCAACTTATCAGCTACTGATTCGAGGTGGCGCATCAGTGCGACGCCACGCTCTGGAGGGTCGCGGAGAATTACAACGACAGTTTCCGTGTGCGTGGCTGAATCATCCCGGTCCTTCACGTACCAGAAACCTGCACTCATCATCCCCGTTTTGCCCGAAGACTTCTCTGCCGGGAAAGAGATTGGTCTATCCCCCAAGACCAAGTGAAACGATTCTCCATCGGAGCGCGAGATTACAGGGCCAGCTTCGTTGAGTCGTTCGACAACCGGGCTTCTGCCTTTCTTTTCACAGTGCTGACAAATTTCAAAGTTCTTCAAAAGACGCTTGCGTGTCCTCGAAGATCGTTCTGATTGGTTACTGTCAGAGACGTTCTCCTGAATCATTTGAAGACGCATCTCAGGGATTCCCATAATCCCTCCTCCCTAGAAGGGCGTCCATCGTGTGGGGTCATCCATCCTGGCTACCCTCTCAGAGGCAGGTAAGAGATGAGGACGCCCTTCCATGGAGCGGTTTATATATTCAGCTAATTGGCATGTCAAGAAAATAATGAAACATAATTACTAGCACTGGCAGGTATTTTATTGACATCATAGGTCGTTGATGTTAAATCACTAATGCTGTCCTTGAAGTCTGTCACCGCGCCCAGAGGGGAGCAGGCATCGAGAAACACTCACAGCCTTCCACTGACACGCTCGTCCATCAACTATTTCGAACAGCGTTCGACTGTTCGCCCATAGGGATTGGTGTATGTGACGCCGACCTTCGGATCGTTGTTGTAAACAATGCGTGGGCCGCTATGAATGGAGTTCCTGCCGAACAGCACAAAGGAAGGACGGTTCGGGAGGTTCTGGGGGTCGGAGCTTGCCCGGTGGAACAGGAAATGTATCGTGTGCTTTCAACGGGGGTTGCGGTTTATGGCTTGGAAATTACGGCGAAGATACCCGCTCGCTCTGGAGTGGGTCGATGGCTGGTGAATTTGATTCCGCTAAAAGACGAATCTGGAAAAACCACTCATGTAGGGAGCATTACGATTGAAACCACTCCGCGAACTGGCTTTAAATCGTTCCTTGTTGCTCACGGGCAAGCTGATCTTCTTTCGGCTCCAGAACCACGGCTGGAGGCCGCCGAGCACCTAAGCCCTCGGGAAATTGAAGTCACACGACTTCTAGCGCAAGGAAAGAGCAACAAAGAGATCGCCTCCGTGTTAAGAATCAGCGTCAGCACGGTGGACACCCATAGGCGAAGAGTTATGAAGAATCTACACTTCCACTCAGTTGCTCAACTTGCGGTGTACGCAGTGCGTCGAGGAATTATCACTGCTCTGAAATAGTCTAGTATTACTCTGCCGTAAATACACTACACAATTTACGCGACTAGACAGGAAGATAGATAGACTGTAATTCAGTCTGTGACGCAGTAAAGCTGAACACAATCCTTCTCAGCAGGAGTGTGCGAATGTCAGCAACGGATATTCGGGCATTGGGGGACTCACGGACAAAGTCTCGCCAATTCGATTTAGCTTTTCTTGAAGACTCCGACACTTACAGCGATCCTACGGACTACGACATAATTTGCGAATCCGTCGAGAAACCGGCAAGAATTGAAAATTCTGACTCCTTATCCCGACCAGAATCTTGTGCCGGTGTTGTGGATGCATATGACGGGGACCTTGATGTCCTCTGTTTGGAGACCGCTTGTGCCGGAGTCCTTCTCTCGTTGCGGTGCGAACTAGTTACCTACGCTGAGCTTTATGCGGTCCCGGAAACTGCTCTGAGAGCATTCGTCGGATGCGCGTTCATAGACGAGTTAGACCATGCCATCCCATTTCTTGAGGAGGAACGAAAGCCCTTAACAAGAGCCAAGCTCCTAAAGGTGCTCAAGAGAACCCAGCGAATGGAGTCTGAAAGGGTTAAGAATGCGAAATATCCATATAGAGTGCCGAAGGAAAAGTGGAATGAGTTATTGCATGTGGCCAGAGGTCAATGAGAACTATATCTGGGCACGTCACGCTATTAACTTACCCGCAGAAAATGACTCTGTACCCTAAATGCCCCGGCTGCCAGCATTCGTTTACGTCGCTCGATTTTCCGGTAGGCAAGTTGGTTTTCGTGGTGTGCGGCTGTGAAAACTTTCTTGCGGCTCCTGTGGAGTTGGTCAAGCCAGACACAATTGGCTGACATCCGGTTACGGTGCTCTCGGTCTTCGGTCATCAGAACCCCGCAGAGTGAATTTGGTGCAGGAGAGAAAAGGAATATGGTTTTCCTCAATTCTGTTCGTTGCGAACCTCTTCAATGAACCTTTCTTGTCCTTCGCTTACTCGAATGTTAGTGTCTTGGACAACTCCCAAAGTTCCTGCACAGAAAGGATGTCCAGTGCGAAACTCAGCCCTCTCGCTCGTTCTTTCGTACCTTTTGCTCGTCTCTCAAACAGAATCCTTAATGGCCGCATCAAGTGACACACAATCTCAAACCTCCGACTTGCAACAGAAGCCCTCGACCTCCCCACCTCAAACAGAATTGAGCCAGCCAGCCCCGACTCCTAGTTCATCGGACACTGCTAAGACCTTGCTCCCCGGTCAGTTCATTCTCCAAGATGCAACTCCGGTCAAATTGAGGCTCAGTCGCAACGTGTCATCCGCCGATGCTCACGTAGGAGATGCGGTCGATTTTGAAGTGCTGGAAGATGTGGCTGCAAATGGCATCGTGGTGATTCCGAAAGGATCACTAGCAATCGGTAGCGTCACGGAAGCGCAGCCCAAAAGGAGAATGGGCCGCGCAGGGAAACTTGAGATAGTCCTCGATTACGTTCGCTTGGGGGACACCGAAAAAGCACCAGTTCGTGCTGTAAAAGATGCGAAAGGCGGTAGCCACACTGTTGGCATGACGGCAGGAATAGTCGCGACTGGACTCTTGTTCTTTCCCGCCGCTCCGTTCTTTCTGTTCATGCACGGTAAAGACATCACCGTGCCCAAGGGTTCAGAGATAACGGCTTACGTGAATGGCGACGTGCGATTGGAGACGAAGAACTTTCATGCTAGCTCTGGCCAGGGAGCGCAACAGCCAGCCGAGTCGCTGCCGTCTTCAAATCAAAACGAACCCGGAAATTCTCCAACACCTGCCGTTGAAGCACCGACAACCGGAACCTTAGTTGTGAGTTCGATACCCGATGGTGCGGAAGTTTATTCAGATGGAGCATTCATTGGAAATACTCCGGCTACTCTCAAGCTTTCGCCAGGACAGCATACCATTCGAGTTAGTCAGTCCGGCTTCAAGGATTGGTCCCGCGAAATCTCTGTGCAAGCCGGATCAGAAGCTCATTTGTCGGCTACGTTGGCGAAGGAAGACTGACTTTGATGAAGTCACAATCACAAACTCTTGCTCGCCTTACGCGACGACCGCCCGGCAGACGCGCAACGGAAGCTTCGCGGCAAATCACACTCCCCGAAACAGTTCAGACAACGAAAGCTTCAACGTCCTTGCGACCTTTTCGATGTTTATGAGGGAAAGGTTTCGTTCGCCCCTTTCGATGCCCCCAACATAGGTCCGATCCAAGCCACACATATCGGCGAACTCCTCCTGCGACACACCAAGTTTTTGCCGCCGATGGCGGACGGCTCTGCCAAATCGGATTCGGACATCTAGCGGACTCACGATGCGTCATATTTAGCCCTCACCGTTGATACGTCCACGGACTATGAGTATCATCGGCGCAAGCCGTGAGGTTCACCGAACATGTTTTGTAGCGCCTGCGGGACGGCCAACACAGATACTGCGAAGGCTTGCCGCGTCTGCGGAGAACCACTTGCGCGAGAGGATCATTGGAAGAAGTGGGTAACTGCTGTTAGAAAATGGGCCGACAAACGAGCAAAATTGCTTTTGCTAGTTTTATGGGTGCTGTTCGCCTCGGCTGTGCCTGCAATTCACTTCTACGGAGCGAGCCAGGAATTTGAAATCACAGGTGAACTGCTTTACAAGCTCGAAGAGGCAGATACACCGGATGTGCGGCCTGTGGCAGGTGCCCGCATTGAGGTTTTTGAGGATAAGGGGAAAGGATTCTTAAATAGCAGGTATTCTCTCCTTCTAGTGAGGCGATCCGAACTTGAAATGGGGCCCGGAGTCTACGACTCCAAAGTAGATATCATGCTCTCGCCGCTGAAACTAGCGCCTTTGAGCCGCATGAACTGGGGCTGGTGGGAGGGCGAGAGGCTGCGAAACTGCGGGTGGGCCTCGCAACTCTTCAAGGAAAGTCAACAAACTCCGGCGGTGTACGCTACCACTAATACAAACGTAAGCGGACATTTCTGGCTCAAACTCAAGAGGGGGAAGTATTTCATCACCGCCGAGAGTCAGGTGCCAAGCTTTTGGCGTCTTGAGGATGACCCAATACATCGTCCAGATACCTCCGCGCCAGTTACTGGGAGCGCGTTCTGGTGCATCCCGGTCACTGTAACGGGAAACACGAAAGTTGTTTCTGCCGAGCCTGAATGCTCGCCCTGATTGCCATTTGCAGAAATTCTCGAATTCAAAAAATCTGGCAGCGACAAAGAATGATTATTCCAGTCGCGCCTGCCGTAGACGAATCCTCTTACATGAATGGGGAACACTGCAAGATTACGTCGGCGAGGATTGCTCTTAGCTTTTCGCCGTTCGCAGATCACTCGAAAATCCGCTGAAAGAGCCGCGAAAATCGCCTGCAAATCCGCAGTTTTTCGCAAAATGGTACTTGACACAAAAACGCACAAACGATATAGGTCTATATCATGCGCCAGTACTCCACGGCTCAGGTGGCCAAGATGCTCCGATTGCATCAGCCGAATTTGCAGCGATTGATTCGAGAGAAGCGCATTCCACATCCGCCGCTACAACGCGTAGGCAAACTGCGAATCCGACTCTGGACACCAAGGGACGTGAAGCGCGCACGCGAGGCAATTCGCAAGAAATGAAAAAACGGGCCTGCCGACTGCTTCTAACAGCCGACAAGCCCTAACCAAAGTCACCTGTATAGGAGGAAACGATGGCTACACCGATTGTAAGTCAGTCTGTCTCTTTGCCTGTAGCTTCTCCCCCGATTCCATCAAGGCCCCGCTGTTCCGTCTACGAGATCATCACCAGTCAGATTCTCGCGGAATTGGAGCGAGGCGAAGTACCGTGGCGCAGGCCTTGGCGTACTCTTCCGCCCGCTAATTTACTCAGCAAGAAATCCTATCGCGGCATCAACGTGTTCCTGCTCGGATTTGCTGGCTATGGCTCGCAATACTGGCTCACGTTCAATCAAGCCAAGCAGCTCGGCGGCAACATCCGTCGCGGCGAGCACGGCACCAAAATAGTTTTCTGGAAATTCGACACCCGCGAAACCGAGTCACCTGACGGCGAGGTCGAAGAACGCAAGTTTGCCTTCTTGCGATATTTCACGGTGTTTAATTTGGAGCAGACCGAGGGCCTCAAGGCACTCCTAGAACTGCCACCCGCATTTCCTATCGAGTCTGCCGAATCCCTCGTTCGAGGGATGCCAAACCCTCCAGCATTCGAGCAAGACTCGCGTGCGGCCTACATTCCATCGCAGGACGTGGTGACAATGCCATCACGGACGGCGTTCGTTTCTCAGGAAGAGTATTACAGCACGCTATTCCACGAGCTAACCCATGCCACGGGCCACGCCAAGAGACTTGAGAGAGAGGGATTCGACACTCCGCAACAATTCGGCAGCGAGTCCTACAGCAAAGAAGAACTAATCGCCGAAATGGGAAGCGCAATGCTCTGTGGTGTGGCTGGCATCGAGCAGCAGACACTTGCCAATTCTGCGGCCTATCTCAAATCTTGGATTGCACGGCTCAAAGCGGATTCCAAGCTAGTGATCTCCGCCGCTAGTGCCGCGCAGAAGGCAGCCGACTATGTCCGAGGAACAGTCTCGACGCCAATACAAGCAGGGGGTGCGCGGTGAGCAGCCCTCTACAGCCGATTGATGGTCTCTGCATGACGCAAGCCTGCCGGGGCGTTCTTCTGGACCTGCGATGCAATTTAGAAGCGTGGGCGGACCACTACGGCATCCCAAGCGAGGCACTAGGCGCGATGCTCGCCGATGCCTTCCTATTCGAGAGAGCCGGCATGATGCCCCTCTCGCCGGAATACTTCGCGGAATTGGCGAAAGATATTCTGGCCGAACAAGCCGCGACGGACTTGGAAGGAGGTACCGAATGAGCACCCCCACTTTCGCATTCCCGCAGTCTCTCGCCGAGAAGTATCGGCCATCGCATATCGCAGATTTTATCGGGCTGGAACGTCCGAAGAAAATCCTCTCCGCGTTCTGCAAGCGACCTGCGTCTGGCGCATGGCTCTTTCTTGGGCCGTCTGGTGTGGGAAAGAGCACGATGGCGCTGGCTCTAGCCACGGAGCTACAGGCCGAATTGCACAAAATTCCCTCGCAGAAGTGCAACGCCCAGAGCATCGAGGACACCGTTCGCCGATGCTGGTATGCCCCGATGACTCCGGGTGGATTCCACGTAGTGCTCGCCGACGAAGCCGATCAGATGACGGACGCCGCACAACTTGCGCTGCTCTCGAAACTGGATTCCACTGACCCGGCACCCAACACGATTTGGATTTTCACTGCGAACGATACCGAACGGCTGGAGCGTCGGTTCCTCTCCCGCTGCAAGGTCTTGGAGTTTTCCAGCTACGGAATGTCTGGGGAGATCGCGGCCTACCTCGATAAGGTGTGGCACGCCGAAGGTGGAAATGGCAACGGGCCAGACATGGCCCGCCTAGCCAAAGATTCCCGGAACAACGTCCGCGATTGCTTGACGACTCTTGAAGTCGAGCTAATGGCGCTGTGAGGGGACCATGACGCGAGTAGCTATCTACGCTAGAGTCTCAACGACAAACCACGGACAGGACGTTGGCCTACAGACGCGAGACCTACGCCAATTCGCGGAAGCACGCGGCTGGACGGTCGCCGGAGAGTACATCGACGCGGGCGTAAGCGGTGCGAAGGATTCGCGGCCCGAATTGAACCGACTCATGGCCGACGCGCACAAGAGGCGTTTCGATGTCGTCTGCGTGTGGCGCTTCGATAGATTCGCCCGTTCTGTCTCCCACTTGCTGCGGGCGCTCGAAACTTTCAAGGCCCTGGGAATTGACTTCGTTTCCTACTCTGAACAGATGGACACTTCGACACCCGCCGGGAAGATGGTTTTCACGGTCCTGGGCGCTGTCGCGGAATTAGAACGCAGCCTGATCGTGGAACGTGTCCGCGCAGGTCTGCGGAATGCACGCGCCAAAGGGAAGAGTCTTGGTAGGCCGCGTGTTGTCGTGGACGCTGTGAGGATTGCCCTACTGCGCGAACAGGGTAGCACCATACGGGAGATCGCAGAGCAGCTAGGCTACTCCCGCAGCCTTGTCCATAAATCCCTTGCGAATCCCGGGTCGCGCCGCGTTGCAAGCGCAGCTAGTTAGCGGTGCCGTCGAAGCTGTCCTGAAAACAGATGTTTTCTAGTGGTCCACCACCCACTCGCGAGATGCATCTCGATCTCGCCTTCATCGGTTGAACGCCCCAGGTTCAAAGACCGTATTTCTCTCTCCGGCGGTTGAACGCTTCCTTGCCGCCCTCTAAGATGCTTGTCGCCAGCTCTTTAACATCTGGGGCGTCAATGGAACCAGAAGCTCTCAATTTTGCCCTCTGATTTTCCTCGCAGAGTACGCCTATCCACTCGGCATCTCCAAACACCGGGATATTCGCATTATGGGTTGCGAACACAAATTGACGATTGGTTTTGCTTCGCCGAACTATGTTTACGATGTGCTCTGCAATGAAAGCGTTGTCGAGGTTATCTTCCGGCTGGTCAATGATTAGGGGATCGCGGTTGTCAAGCAAAAGAAGATGCAGGACTGCGGTGCATCTTTGACCAGTCGAAAGCGTACTAACCTCGCGGAAAGCCTGCCTATCAGCGGTCACATTCAAAAACAATTCAAGCCTCTCAGGAAGTGGGATCTCCTCTAGTTCTCTAAGCCTCCTTGACGGCAGGCCTGCGACTGCTTCAGCAGTCTGTCGTGTGATTCTCGTATCTTTGTATTTTTCCACTAGGGCATCAGCACCTTGCTTCGCCGCCGCCACAAATTCGGATACCGAGAATGTCTGACATTCATCAATCCAAGACAGTCTTTTCTCTGCAACCCCCTCAAGGCGACATTTAAGTAGGAATACCTTAAGAGGCTGTCTTATTCCCGCCGAGTAACACTCAACCTTGAGCAAGCCTTCAAGCCTCCTATTCAGCGCACGCACAGATTTTCTCAGGGCACTGAAACGCTGACTGCGCAGGTCAGAGAGCTGTGTTAGTAGCCCAGAACGTTCGTTGAGCAGCTCCCGGAATTTGCGCTCATATTGTGTCCGTCGAGCTTTAAGGGGTTTCAATGTGGCGATAGATCTTGAAACGCCTTTATATTCTGTTGTGAGTTGTTGAATACTCTTTCCTTGCATAGCGGGCATCTTGCTTACCTGGCCGTTGAAAGCGGTTTCCTCACGGCTCCAAAGCTCTGCCAACTTGGACTGAGCGACGACAAAGCGGCTGGAAGCGTTTTCGATTGCCTTGAGGGCTGCGCGTGCCATTTTCAGAGCATCTTGTTTGCCTCTCTTGAGTGCATTTTCAATCTCCTTGAGTTTAAGGATGTGTTTGCTTGATGTTTCTGTCGGTCGTTCGGGCACCTCAACTTCTTCGAGAGCTTGGATCAATTCCGATATCGAGACAGACATTCCTTGAATGCCGTCTTGTGAGTCCTTGGCAAATGCGCGCTCCGATTCTCTGGTCCTAACCTGTTCTAACTGCCTTTCAATACCCAGTTTCTTGAAATTTCGTTCACGAACGGATAATTGGGGCAACTTAGCTAAATCGTCGGCAATCTCGCGCAATTCTTGCTCGACTGAATCTAGACTGGATCGATTTTCCTGGAGCTGCTTCTGTAGGAACAGAATCGCATTTTCGGTGTCAGGATCGGTCTGTAAGAAACGGGATAGCAGCAGAGATTTTTCTTCATCATCATTTAAGATGCTTAATAATTCATTTTGGCCATATACTTCAATTTGGGGAAGTAGGTCATTAGGAGTAAGCTGCACCTCGACACCGTTTGCATCGTAAACGCGTGCGGGTTCATTGCACTCTTTGCGAATCGTGTAAGTCTCGGAATTTTGGTGGAACGAAGTAACCACCACCTCAACTATCGCCTGTTCGCTCTCAAAATTTACTCCGATGATAGATTTGTGAACTTTCTCGCAGTCTTCGTTGATGGGTCTGAGTTCCAAGGCGTAGCGCAAGCCTTCGATCAGCGATGTTTTACCTGTGCCTCGCCCGCCCACAATAGCGTTGAGATTTGGGGAGAAGTTTATTTCCAGGTCCTTGAGATAGCCTTGACTAACAACGATTCTTTCGATGCGCGAATAGTAGGAGGTATTCAGTGCTCGACTTAGCCTCACGCGAGATTCGGCATCTTGACACGCCAATTTCAGAGCGTGGATAGTGGGTGAAGTCATTTTTGCCCAGCAAAAACAGGAGGGATCATCGAGGTCTTGAGGAGTCCGTATGTCCTTGGCATTGATAAGCGCAATTGGTCTTGTACGATGATAGTTTGGGTCTTTGTTTTTCAGTATGGCCTGAACGTTGGCTTCGAGGGAATCAATATCAGCGGGAATCTGTGCGGCAAGGACATTTTCGCAATCGCGCCAGATATGAGTCAGCCCTCCGCCGTCCTGATTCAAACGCAATAAGCCGTTGGCTGCCGTTACATGCGCGGCATACCAGAAGCCTCCCCGTTCGTAAACCTTCTTCGCGATTTCTAGACAGGAGAAACTGGACGGGCTTGTTTCCAAGTCCTTGACGGAACTCATGCTGCCAAGATGTTTATGTAGAGTCGCGGTCTCCGTTCCCTCCTGGAATAAGCAAACCATGTGGACTTTTTCAGTGCTTGCAATTTCAAAACCAGGGAAAACGACTATGCCACCATCCTGCAACGCATGTCTTAACGTCTCGGACGACAGAACATTCCCATGATCCGCCAAGCCCACGACCCTAATATCGTTTTTCAGACAACCAGCGACGATTGCGGAGTTATAGGTCTCTTCAGAAAGGCTATGGTCTTTAGCTTGATACTTTTGGCTGTAGGACCACGGGTTGACCTGGAGGGCGCACTTCCAGAACTTTGCATATTTGATGTCCAAGGCCACCTCTACTTAACTGCGAATCCAACGCATCGGATGTATTCTGGACTATATTCTAACTACAGCCATAATATCGTTCATAAACTTTTTAAGAGTTATCGCCCGGAGCCACCAAGAAATGGTCGAAATTACACGAAGACGCGTCGGGGAGCTTCAGCGATAGGTCATCAAGGACAACTACCTGCTACAGTGCCCCAGCCCCTATTCGCTAGGCGCTTGTAAGTGATTGATGAAGTGGCGCGCGCCGGAGCGCACATGGCTCAAGGCTCAACGGCCAGATGCGCCACTACAACGAGTACTAGATACCCAGGGTAGAGGGTTCACGTAATTTTTTTAGCGAAATAATCGAAGCTCCGCGCAACGCCGACGCCGGTTGTTGCATCAAATGAATTGGTTAGGGAATACTGCCGGGTCAGATAACCCGCCCCCGGGATGCGGGGCTGAAAAGGCAAACACCCAAGACATCCCCTCCTTGAAGAGTTCATAGACCACACAATCTAGCATGTGCAATTTGCCCCAATCAAATCAGAGGCTTGCGAAGCTCTGTGCCTGGGCTATGAATGAACCGAAAGGGGGACTGACTCTTGCGGCAATCTACGTTGTTGGACGGCGAGGGCCTGATCCGCGGTCGGGATGCGGCGCTGTTTCTCTGTGTCTCGGAATGGCTACTCCGAAAATTAGCACATGAAGGGGAGTTGCCCTACATACAGCGGACTCCGGCATCTCCGATGCTTTTTGACCGCGCTGATCTGCGCCGTTGGATTGAAAAACAGAAAGTCCGGAATAGCTCTTGACTTTTTGTAGCCACATAAATGAGTATTCGGGCGGAATGGCAAAGAAGCGCATGGGCCGTCCGCCAAAGCCAAGGTCTGAGCGCCGTTCGAGAACCGTGAGGCTCCGAATGTCCGGCGCGGAGTATGGCAAGCTGGCAGAGAAGGCCAAGCGAGCGGGCTTGAGCGTTTCGGAGTTTCTAAGACAGCAAGCAAAGGACTAACTATGGAAAAAGCAACGGTTCGACTTGTTGGGCACGGCGAGATGCACCCTTACTGCATCGAGGTTGTCACGCCAGGGTGGAAAGGGTGTGATCACGCACTAGAGGGAACAATCCGCGACACCATGCCAGCCGATCTGAGGGAAATTTGCGCGATTCTCAAGAAAGAAGATATCAAGCACTTCAGCGTAGGCGAACCTGTCAAAGAAGGCGTGATGATGTTCTTACCCGATGGAGCAACCGAGTTTGTTCTACGAGATGCGGCGAGTTTCGAGCGAGCAGTTAAGGCACTTACGCGGGCCGGATGGCTCTCGCCAGAAATCCAGAATACTGCAATCCATTGAATCGAGGTAGCCATGAGCAAACGTCCACGCGGTACAGGTGCAATTTTCAACGTTCCAGGTTCGCGCTTTCTTTGGGTAGGCTACACGGATGCCAAGGGCGAGTATGTGCGCGAGTCTAGCAAGGAAACGCAGCCGACTAGTGCGCAAAAGTTTCTCAACAATCGCCTGCAAGCCGTAGCCAATGGAAATTTCCTCGGCCCGCGTGTCGAGCGTATCACCGTCCATGAGTTATTCGATGACTTGCTCCAAGACTATCGGACGCATGGACAATTTGCTCTCTGGCCTGAACGTTGTTGGAACGCCCACTTATTAGACTACTTCGGTGGCGAAACACTCAAAGCGGATAAGAGAGCGGAGAAGTATTCCGGCATGAAAGCAGCGCGTGTGGGTACAGCGCAGATCGCCGGGTATGTTGAGCAGCGCACAACCGAGGGCGCGGCCAAGAGCACTATCAACCGCGAACTGGCTTTGCTGCGCCGGGCCTTCTCACTCGGCTTCGATGCTGAGCCGCAAAAAGTATCCCGCATCCCAAAGTTTCATAGGTTCATCGTGAGTGAAAAGGGCAATGAGCGCCGAGGCTTTGTCGAGGAAGAGCAGTATCGGAAACTGGCTGAACTGGTAAAAGAACCGTGGCTGCGAGCAATGCTTGCGCTGGCATATACCTATGGTTTCAGGAAAGCCGAGTTGCTTGAGATGAAGTGCTCGCAAGTGGACTTGCTCAGCAATACCGTGTCGCTCTACAGCGGGGAAACTAAGAACGGAGAGCCGCGCACCGTGTATCTGACAGAAGAATGCCGCTTGCTCGTGACGGAGCTTCGCAAGAGCAAGCAGCCAGAAGATTTTCTCTTAACCCGCAAGAACGGCGAATCTATTCACGATCTTCGGGGAACCTGGGCCGCACTGACCGAAGAGGCAAAACTGCCCGGTCTGCTGTTGCATGATTTTCGGCGTTCGGCTGTGCGGAACATGATTCGCCGGGGAGTCCCGCAAAAGACGGCGAGGGAAATCTCCGGTCACAAGACCGACTCGGTTTTCAATCGCTATAACATCGTGAGCGAAGCCGATCTCCAGGAGGCGGCCCGCAAGATTGAGGCCGGAGCCAAGGCCGTAATTCATAGCTCATTCACAGTCGAGCCGGAAGGCCCTTCAAACGAAAGGAGACAACAGGAGGAGAAGCCTATACAATCAGTGAGTTAGCCCACTTTGCGGGAGTGGCGGAACTGGCAGACGCGCAAGACTTAGGATCTTGTGGCCGAAAGGCCGTGGGGGTTCAAATCCCTCCTTCCGCACCAGCGATTTTGCTGTATATTTCAATCGATCACAGAAAAAAATCTGCTTCCATCTACTTTTGGCGGCGCGGAGGCATGAATCGTGAACCTGCATCGATTTCTGGCATACACAGTGTTGGCCTGCTGGATTGGTCTGACAGGCATGGTCATTGGCACGGCGCTGCAATGGTCGGCGGCGAACGCCATGTCCGAAGTGAAAGTTCAGCGGGCCTTCAACGCACAGAAAGACGCCAGCGCAGGGCAAGCGAATGTCGCGCCCGGGAATTCGAGCGGTGCCACGCAAGACCCGGATGCGCTCGCGCAGCTCCGGAGCCAAAATGATCGAGCAGTTTCCAAAGCCTTAGCCGCAAGCGAAGACATGGCAGACGCGCTCAATTTCGAGGTGGCGGAGCGAAAACAATTCTGGTGGGAGCTCGGTGTTTGGGGATGCCTCACTCTTCTCGCCAGCGCACTGCTTGCCGAGCGAAGAGACGGGGATGAGAAGCCGTCCGCCCATAAATAGCGAAATCGTCGTTTCTTATTTGTCGGTCGGATGGACCTGTCCGATGCAAAGTTCCAAGTCGCAGCCATTTCTGATTCGCCGGGTCGCCTCGTTTAACTCTATAATTTCTGCCGGCCTCGCAATAGGTAGGGCTTCGGCGCCGTTCGCGCCCATTTTCGGATCGAACCGCTTCTTCGAGGAGCATGCATGCAGCGCAGCGTCGGCGACATCGTGAATCTCTACAATCCGAATGATCCTCTTGAGGAAGCCTGGACGATCCCCGCGCCCTGGTATTTCGATCTTCGCATCGCTCAGCTGGAATGCGACAGCGTTTTCAATTCGACCTGGCAAGTTGTAGGCCGCGCGGATCAGGTACGCGACAACGGCCAGTTTTTCACGGCGGAACTCGCCGGCGAGCCGCTGGTTGTCGCACGTGGTGAAGACCGCCAGTTGCGTGCCTTTTACAATGTTTGCCGCCATCATGCAGCGGCAGTCGTCACCGAGACGCAGGGCTGCGCCAAACAGTTTCGCTGTCCCTACCACGGCTGGACCTACGGCATCGATGGTGCGCTTAAGGGCATGATCGAATTCGATGGTGTTTGCAACTTCGACCGCGCTAAAAACGGGCTGGTTCCGATTCGGGTGGATGTCTGGGAAAACTTCGTGTTCGCGAACCTCGACGGCCGCGCCGCTCCGCTCCTCGACTTTCTAGGTGTCGTGCCGAACCTCGTGGCTCCCCTCGAACTGTCCAAGAAACTGCACTTCTTCGACCGGCGCGTTTATACCCTCCGTTGCAACTGGAAAGTCTACGTCGATAACTACCTCGATGGCGGCTACCACGTACCGCACGCCCACAAAGGCTTGAGCAGCGTGATTGAGTACACGAAATACACCATCGAAAATTTTGCGCGCGCGTGCCTGCAATCGAGTCCCCTTTCATCGGATTCATCCTCCGAGGTCGGCGTCGCGGCCACCCGGACGGGCCGCGCGTTTTATCTATGGATCTATCCCAACTTCATGATCAATGCTTACGAAGGCGTGATGGACACGAATCTTGTTTTGCCTCTTGGCATCGACCGTTGCGCCGTCATCTTCGACTATTACTTTGCTGACACAAGTGCAGCAGCCGAATCTCGCCACAGGGAAAGCATCGCCGTCAGCGAAAAAGTGCAGGATGAGGACATGGCCATCTGCGACGCCGTGCAGCGCGGCCTGAGCTCGCGTGCTTATGTCGCGGGGCGGCTCTCCGTGCGCCGTGAAGCCGGCGAACATCTCTTCCACCGCTTGCTCCACGCCGATTTCACCGCTGCTCTGGCTCGATCGGCAGCGGCCGACTAGAGGATTTGCGTATCGCTCCAGCACCAAATATTCGGCCGAGCGCTCGCCAGACTCAATTGACGCTCTCCGCACCGTCGCCTATACTCTTACTTTGCGTTGCAGGGTGACTTCTTACCTGTCTGGCCTCATCTGTGTTCATGGGCGGCCGCAAAGCGGCCGACAAGCCCGGCCTTTCCGCAATACACCGCGGCGCATGCCGTCGAGACCAGCTGACATTTTCACGAACACCCGACCGTTCCAGGATCGTTCACCGAGGAGAGTATTGTTCTATGGCTGAAGCAACTTGCCGCCGCGAGCTGGATCTCGAGATCCCCGCGGAGGATGTGTCGAAAAAAATCGAGAGCGTGGCCAAGGAATTTGCGCGCGTAGCCCGCGTGCCGGGTTTCCGGCCGGGCAAAGCGCCCGTCTCGCTGATCCGCCGCCGCTTCGCCGAGGATATCAAGGGCGAGGTGCTGCAATCGCTCGTTCCCGAACGTGTCGAGCAAGCCGTCGCGGAACAGAAGCTGACGCCCGTTTCCCAGCCTCAAGTCGAAAAGCTGGATTTCGCCGAAGGCCAGCCGCTGAAGTTTCGTGCCGTCTTTGAAGTCCTTCCGGAATTCGAACTCGGCAATTACAAGGGCCTGCAGATTGAAATGCCCTTGATGGACGTGACCGAAACGGACCTTACGAAAGCGTTGGAGGAAATGCGCGAGCGGGCCGCGGCGCTCGCTCCGGTCGAAGGCCGCGCCGTCCAAGACGGAGATTACGTTCAGTTAAAGCTCATGGGCACTCCCACGGGGGGCGGTGAACCGCTGCAAGCAGACAGCGTCATGTGCCATATCGGCGCGGAAGAAACGATGGAGCCTTTCAACGAAAATTTGCGCGGAGCTAATATCGGCGACCATAAGACGTTTGACGTCGCTTATCCCGCCGACTATCCCGACGCCAAGCTTGCCGGAAAAACCTACAGCTACGCCGTCGAAGTGCTCGGCATCAAGAACAAGAAACTACCCGAGCTGAACGACGAGTTCGCGAAAGATGTGAGCGACGCCGCAACACTGGACGAGTTGAAGAGGAAAGTCTCGGAAGGGCTCGAGCACCAGCGCGATCACCGGCAAAAAGAGCTGCAAAGAGAAAAGGTTCTTGCCGAACTCATCAAGCTGCACGACTTTCCCGTACCCGAATCGCTCGTCGAGCATCAAATGGATGCGCGTCTCGAGCGGGTGGTTCGTTCGCTGGCCGCCCAAGGCGTGGATCCGCGCGCTGTAAACGTCGATTGGGTCACCTTGCGAAAGCGCCAGCAGGAACGTGCCACCGATGACGTGAAAGCTGAACTCATCATCGACCGCATCGCGACCGCTGAAGATATTGACGTTACCGGGGAAGAAGTCCAGCAGGAACTCGAACACATGGCCAGCCATAGTGGCGAATCCGCCGAAGTGGCGCGGGCTCGTTTGACAAAGCAAGGTGCGCTCGATAGGATGAAAGCTAAGTTGAGAAGCGATAAGACTCTCGACTGGCTCGCGCAGAACGCTCAGGTCAAAACCGTTGCCGCAGCAAGCGCGGCAGCAGATGCAAAGTGAATCATCCCGACGGTCCAACCACCTAAATGAGAAATTTCGAAGAACCTGAATATCGCGGTACAACGCTCGTCCCGATGGTGGTCGAACAGACCAGCCGCGGCGAACGCGCGTACGACATTTATTCCCGGCTCCTGAAAGAGCACATCATTTTTATCGGCACGCCGATTGACGACCATGTCGCCAATCTGGCCACTGCGCAAATGCTCTTTCTCCAAGCCGAGGATCCGGAGAAGGACATTCAGCTTTACATCAATTCCCCCGGCGGCTCGATTACCGCGGGCTTCGCCATTTACGACACCATGCAATTTGTGAAGCCGGATGTCGTCACAACTTGCGTGGGCCAGGCGGCTTCGATCGCTGCGGTTCTCCTTGCCGGCGGTTCGCCTAAGAAGCGCTTCGCTTTGCCGCACGCGCGCATCCTGATTCATCAGCCGTGGATGTCCGGCCTTGGCGGTCAGGCCACGGACATCGATCTCCATGCGAAAGAAATTTTGCGCATGCGCACCGTCATTAACAAGTTGCTGGCGCAGCATAGCGGCCAGTCAGTCGAACGCATTGAGAAAGACGTCGAACGGGATTTCATCATGAATCCCGAACAGGCCAAGGAGTACGGCATGATCGACGAGATCATTTATAAGCATCGCTAGCTGGCAAGCGCCGCTGGGGGCGGCGTGAACCTGACGCTTATAAGTTAGTAGCGATTCGAGTTTCTCTTTTGATCCGGGGAAAAATCGGCCTAGAATAGGGATTAGAGACTCCGTCGAAGCCCAGCGGAGACGAGGCCTTCACACCAGTGAAAAAATTCAACCCAGACGAGCCGCTGCGCTGTTCCTTTTGCCATAAAACGCAGGAACAGGTCGAAAAGCTCATCAGCTCTCCTTCCGACTATCCGCGCGCGTACATCTGCAACGAATGTGTCGGCGTCTGCCAGACCATTCTCGAGGATGAAAAACGCGAGCAAGCCGCCGCGCCGGCGCGCAGGCTGCCGCGTCCGCCGGAGATCAAGCAATTTCTCGATGGCTACGTCATCGGCCAGGACCGCACAAAAAAGAAACTTGCGGTCGCCGTCTACAATCATTACAAGCGCATCTTTTTGAACAAGCAGCCCGGCGACGTCGAGCTCAGCAAATCCAATATTCTCTTGATCGGGCCTACCGGCACGGGCAAAACGCTTCTCGCCCAAACACTGTCGCGGATGCTGGACGTCCCCTTCGCCATCGTGGACGCCACCACGCTGACGGAGGCCGGCTACGTCGGCGAAGACGTCGAGAACATCATTCTCAAGCTCTTGCAGGCTGCCGATGGCGATGTGCAGAAGGCGCAGCAAGGCATCATCTATATCGACGAGATCGATAAGATCGCCAAGAAGGACGAAAATCCTTCCATCACGCGCGATGTCTCCGGCGAAGGCGTGCAGCAGGCCCTTCTGAAGATTCTCGAAGGCACCATCGCCAACGTCCCGCCTCAAGGCGGGCGCAAGCATCCCCATCAGGAGTTCACTCCAGTGGACACCACGAACATTTTGTTCGTGTGCGGCGGCGCATTCGTCGGCCTTGAAAAAATCATTGAAAAGCGCGCCGGCCGCCATTCGCTCGGGTTCCATACCGACGCCGCTCCGTCCACCCCGAGCCGCCGTAATACGGAGTTACTCGAGCAGGTCCAGCCCGGCGATCTGATCCGCTACGGGCTGATCCCTGAGTTTGTCGGTCGCTTGCCTGTCGCGGGAGTGATGAACGACCTGGACAAGAATGTCCTCGTACGCATCTTGACCGAGCCAAAAAACGCGCTCCTCAAGCAATACCAGCGTCTTTTCGAGTTTGAAAATGTGCGCCTCCGTTTCACGGATGACGCTCTTGATACCGTCGCGGAGCTTGCCATGCAGCGCAAAGTCGGCGCTCGCGGTCTGCGCATGATTCTCGAAGACCTCATGCTCGAATTGATGTACCACCTTCCGATGCAGCGCAAGGTGCGCGATTTTGTCGTCACCGCGGAAATGGTCCGCGGACGGGAAATTAATTGGAGTTTGCTCGAAAAGGCCGGTTAGGCCGTTTCAAGCCTTAAGATTTTCAGGGGCCCTAATGTTTACTCGCGAAAAACAGGAATTGAAGCGCGTACCCATGATGCCGGTGCGCGACATGGTCATCTTTCCGCAGCAGATGACCCCTTTCATCGTCGGCCGCGAAGCCAGCGTCCGCGCGCTCGAAGAGGCCCTGGCGGGCGACAAGCGCATTTTCCTGTCTACGCAGCACGACGCTTCTGTCGACGATCCCAAACCCGAGGAAATCTACGCGGTTGGCACTCTCGCGAACATCGTGCAGAGCGTCAAGCTCCCCGATGGCAATATCAAAGTGCTGGTCGAAGGCGTCGAACGCGCCCGCGCTCTCTCCATCGCTTCCGAAGAAGGCTTTTTCCGCGCCACGGTTCGCCTGCTGAATGCGCGCGTTGAGCCATCCCCCCAGGTCGATCAGACCGTCCAGAAAATCACCGGTCTATACGAACAGTTCATCAAGCTCTCGCAGAGCCTGAATTACGACACCATGATTGCCGCCGCGCGCGGAGATGACCCGGCACGCCTCTCGGACACCATTGCCGCCAATCTGCAGCTCCCCGTCGACGAAAAACAGGATCTCCTTGAAACTGTCGATCCCATGGAGCGGCTGAACCGCATCGGCGATATCCTCGAAATCGAACTGGAAAAACTGAACGTCGATCGCAATATCAACACGCGCGTCAAGCGCCAGATGGAGCGCGCGCAAAAAGAGTACTACCTCAACGAAAAGCTCAAAGCCATCCAGAAAGAACTTGGCCGCGGCGAAAAGAGCGAGATCGACGAGCTCAAAAAGAAAATCGACGCCGCCGGAATGAGCAAGGAAGTGCACGAAAAGGCCATCCAGGAACTTAAACGCCTGGAATTGATGCCGCCCATGTCGGCGGAATCCACCGTCAGCCGCAATTATCTCGATTGGCTGCTGGCCGTACCGTGGAAAAAGAAATCCAAAGAAATCCGCGACATCCTCGCCGCCGAAAAAATCCTCAATGAGGAACACTACGGCCTGGAGAAAATCAAAGACCGCATCCTGGAATTCCTGGCCGTCCGTCAACTGGTCAAGAACCCCAAGGGCTCGATTCTCTGCTTTGTCGGGCCCCCCGGTGTTGGCAAAACCTCTTTAGCCATGTCCATTGGCCACGCTACCGGCCGCAAATTTGTCCGCGTATCGCTCGGCGGCGTTCGCGATGAAGCCGAGATTCGCGGCCACCGCCGTACGTATATCGGCGCTTTGCCAGGCCAAATCATCCAGATGATGAAGAAGGCCGGCACGGTCAACCCGATTTTTGTCCTCGACGAAGTCGACAAAATGTCCACGGACTTCCGCGGCGACCCGTCCGCCGCGCTCATGGAAGTCCTTGATCCCGAATTGAATCACGCGTTCACGGACCACTATCTCGACGTCGAATACGATCTCTCGAAGGTCATGTTCGTCTGCACCGCCAACGTGCTACACACCATTCCGCAGCCGCTGCAGGACCGCATGGAAATCCTGCGCCTCCCTGGTTACACGGAGTCGGAAAAGCTCGAAATCGCCAAGCGTTTCCTCGTAAAGCGCGCGCGCGAAGCCACCGGCCTCAGCGAAAAAAATCTCAAGTTCTCCGATGAAGGCATCCTGCACATCATCCGCCACTACACGCATGAAGCCGGCGTCCGCAATCTCGAGCGCGAAATTCAGAACATCGCGCGCAAAATGGCCCGCAAAGTCGTCACGGAAGGAACCTCAGTCGGCGTCGAAATCGGTCCCGCCAATGTGAATGACTTCCTAGGCGTGCTCAAATACCGCGAATACTGGCTCGAGAAACACAACGAGATAGGCTTGACCACCGGCCTCGCCTGGACGGAAGTCGGTGGCTCTGTTCTCGCCACCGAAGCCACCTTGATGGAAGGCAAAGGCCGCCTCACGCTGACCGGCAAACTCGGCGACGTAATGCAGGAATCCGCCCAAGCCGCCATGAGCTACGTGCGCTCGCGCTCCGCGCAGCTCGGCCTCGCGAAGGATTTCTATCGCAACATTGATATCCACGTGCACGTGCCCGAAGGCGCCATCCCCAAGGACGGCCCCTCCGCTGGCATCACCATCTGCACCTCGATCGTCAGCGCGCTCACCAAGATCCCCGTGCTTCGCGACGTGACCATGACCGGCGAAATCACCTTGCGCGGCAAAGTCCTCCCCATCGGTGGCGTCAAGGAGAAGCTCCTGGCCGCCCATCGAATGGGCTTGCGCACGGTACTGCTTCCGAAGGACAATGAGAAGGACCTGGCGGATATCCCGCAGGAGATCCTCTCCTGTCTCAAGGTTCATTTTGTAGAAACCATGGATGAAGTGCTGCAGCTTGCGCTTGAACGAGTGATTGTGCCCCTCGAACATCCTGAGGTTGCGCCTGTTGCGGAACCTTTCGTTGCCAGCGCCGAGAAAGACAAGAGTTTGACCAACTAAGCGGTGAAGTTTGTGGGCCCGTACTGCGTTTTTTTTTCCAGGCAGGATGGGGCTCGGTGCTGCTGCCGGTTGCAGAAAGTCTGGTTTGCCCATCCTGGCATATTTTCGTTTGTCCGCCAGTGCGGTGCGCCACCTCACGAACAATCCGGGATTTCGTTGACCGCTCTGCGGCCACGCAAAAAAGAAGGTCAATTTACACCATCAAAGTTAAGGATATATGAAAGAAACAAGCGTTGAAGGAACCAACCAGATGAGCATTAGCCTCGCCGAGTTAAAAGAAAAAAACATCACCGACCTCGCCAAAATCGCCAAGGAATTGAACATTCCCGGCGCCAGCGGCATGCGCAAACAGGAACTGATCTTCCAGATCCTGCGCGCGCAAACGGAAAAGAACGGCCTCATCTTTTCCGAGGGCGTCCTCGAATGCCTCCCCGACGGCTTCGGGTTTCTCCGCGCGCCGGAATATAACTACCTCCCCGGCCCCGATGATATCTACGTTTCGCCGTCGCAAATCCGCAAGTTCGATCTCCGCACCGGGGACACCGTCTCCGGCCAGGTTCGACCGCCGAAAGACGGCGAGCGTTACTTCGCCTTGATTAAAGTCGAAGCCGTCAATTTCGAAGATCCGGAAGTCGCACGCAACAAGATCTTCTTCGATAACCTGACGCCGCTATATCCCCAGGGCCGCCTCAAAATGGAAACCACCAAGGAAAACATGACCGGCCGCGTGCTTGACCTCCTCTGCCCCGTCGGCAAGGGCCAGCGCGGCCTTGTCAACGCGCCGCCGCGCACCGGCAAGACCATGATCCTGCAGTCCATGGCCAATTCCATCACCACCAATCATCCGGAAGTTGCGCTCATCGTGCTTCTCATCGACGAACGCCCCGAAGAAGTGACGGACATGCAGCGCACCGTGAAGGGCGAAGTCATCAGCTCAACGTTTGATGAACCGCCTCAGCGCCACATCCAGGTCGCGGAAATGGTTCTCGAAAAAGCCAAGCGCCTCGTCGAACACAAGCGCGACGTCGTTGTTCTGCTCGATTCCATCACCCGTCTCGCTCGAGCCTACAACGCCGTTACGCCTCCCTCCGGCAAAGTTCTCTCCGGCGGTATTGACGCTAATGCTTTGCAGCGTCCGCGCCGCTTTTTTGCCGCCGCCCGCAACGTCGAAGAAGGCGGCTCGCTCACCATCATCGCCACCGCGCTGATCGATACCGGCAGCCGCATGGACGACGTCATCTTTGAAGAGTTTAAGGGCACCGGCAACATGGAAATCTACCTCGACCGCCGCCTTGCCGATAAACGCGTTTTCCCGGCCATCGATATCCAGCGCTCCGGCACGCGTAAGGACGAATTGCTCCTACCGCCAGACGAGCTCAGCCGTGTCTGGGTCCTGCGCAAGGTTTTGAGTCCTCTCTCGACCGTCGAAGCGATGGAGCTTCTGCTCAGCCGCCTCACGAAATCGAAGTCCAACACCGAATTTCTCGGGTCGATGTCCGCACCGGCCTGAACTTAAAAACCAGCGCCCCCTTCCCGCAAGCTCTCCTCTCGAGCAGCGCTCCACGCCGCGCTCCGCAGCATGCTTCGGATGCTGCTCGAAGGAGTGCACTTGTACGAACGATTCATCGCACGTCAACCGATCTTCGATCATCGCCTTAAGGTGTTCGCTTACGAACTTCTCTTCCGCGCCGGCCCGCAGAACGCTTTCCAGCCGCGCAAAGATGCTTCGAGCAGCGTAATCGTCGATTCGATGATGCTCTTCGATTTGCAGAACCTCACCGGCCATGCAAAAGCCTTCATCAATGCCGATCAGACCGCCCTGCTTCAAGGCGCCGTCCGTCTGCTTCCCGCGGACCGCATCATTGTCGAGATTCTCGAAACTGTCGTTCCTACTCCAGAGATCGTCGCCGCCTGCGCTGCCCTGCGCGAAGCCGGCTATATTCTGGCTCTCGATGATTACGTGGATCATCCCAAATGGGCGCCGCTCCTCGCTCTCGCACGATTCCTTAAAGTAGATTTCCGTCTCTCCGATCGCGACGCCTGCCGCAAGATGGCCGAGCGCTATCTGCCCCAAGGATTGCAGTTGCTTGCCGAAAAAGTAGAAACGCAAGACGAGCTTAGCCAGGCCCGCGCCATGGGTTACACCTACTTTCAGGGCTATTTTTTCTGCAAACCCACCATGGTCGAGGGCCGCGATATCCCCAGCAATAAACTGAACCATGTCCGCCTTCTCGCGTCCATCAACTCGCCGGAATTCAGTTTCGAAAAAATCGAGAAAGTCATGAAGCAGGAGCCTTCGCTCGTTTATAAGCTCCTTCGTTATCTCAACTCTCCGCTGCTTGGCCTTCGCAATGAAATCCGCAGCATCGGCCACGCTATCTCGCTGATCGGCGAGACGGAATTCCGCCGCTGGGTTTCCGTCGTCGCCATCGTCTCGATGTCTGGCGATAAACCTCCGGAACTGATCCGCACCGCACTTACTCGCGCCTACTTTTGCGAGGAAATCTCCGAACCGCTCGGTATGTCTGCGCAGAGATCCGATCTGTTTCTCATGGGGCTGCTTTCCGTGACCGACGCCATCCTCGATTTGCCCATGGACAATGTCGTTTCCCATCTCCCTCTTTCTTCCGAGGTCCAAACCGCTCTCTGCGGCGGCGCAAATCGCTTCCGCGATGTCTACGACATGTTTGTTTCCTACGAGCGCGCGGATTGGAAGGCCCTCTCCTGCCTGTCCGCAAAAATCGGCTATCTGGAAGAGCGCGTCCCCGAATGCTATCTCTCCGCCGCAACCCGCGCCGCGTCTGTCTCCGTATAGTTGTCGCGCTGCAAATAAAAAGGGCGCGGCCGATTTCTCTGCCGCGCCGGTTGCAGTGTTCTTGTTTGTCGCTCGGCATCGAACGCTTTGCGTTCGTCGCCGGCGTTTCACGCCGGGGCTTCCGCTTCCTCAGCCGCGATGTAGTCAACGATCCGCTCCGACCATCCATCGACGTGCGTCCATCCGTTGCCGTAGCTCACACCGTGCTCGTACGGGGCCACGTTCACCACGTACGCGCGGGGCGTCCACGCCGTCAGGATTCCGTCGTGCGACTGTTCGTCGGTAATCACGATCAGCCGCTCGAGTTCGCGCCACTCCCGCTTCTCGTGCAGCTCCGTCAGCGCGCGCTTGAGGTACGTCCCCGAGTGCGCCTGCGAGCCCACGATCGTGTCACGCAGCGCAAACCCGCGCCGCGCGGGAATTTCCACGCAAGCCTCGGAGAAGGTCGCCACCGAAAACTCCTCGGTTTTCTCGCGAAGCAGGATGGCAAGCCCCGCAGCCGCGTCCATGCGCGTGGTCTCGCCCTTCGCCGAGAGCCGTCCGTCCATCGACCCGGACACGTCCACGACGAGTCCCGTCGATCCCTGCAGCTTCTCGAGTCCGGCGATTCCAGCAAGCATGGCCTTTTCGATCGCGTCTTCGAGCTTCGGAGCGTGCCGCGCCGCCGTCACGAACCGGAACGGCAGCGCCCGCGCAACTCCTTTTTCGAGCCGGTCCCGAATCAGCTTCGGATCCACGCCCGATGCCAGCATCAGGCGCAGGTTTCGCAGGACGGCCATTCCGCCGAGCTTCCCTTCGCGCAGGAGCCGTTCGAAGTTCTCGCGCTTGTCCTTCCCTGCGGACAAGGCAACCTCCCAAGTGTCGGGAGGCTCGAGCGTGTTCTCAACGAGCTTCTTCCAAACAGCCTCCTGCTCGGCATCCTTCGGCTTCGCGTGGCAGAGAAACAGCACGTCGCGCAGCGTCACCACCGACTCGCGGTTGTATTTCGCAAGCTGGTAGGCGTCGAACTTCGTGAACGCCTCCGCCAGCCCGCGCTTTACTCCCGCGGACAGCGGCTGCTTCATCTCCTTCTAATAGAGCGCCACGAACTCGCCGAGTTCGTCCGCCCGATGGATTACGTGCTCGAGCGTTTCCGCCACCAGCGGTCCAACGCCCTTGCGCCGGGCCAGCTCACGCGTAAGAAAGAGCGGTGCGTGGCGAAGCTGCATCTTGTCGCGGGCTTCGCGCGCCAGAGCCGCCACATCTTCCGGCTTGCTTCGCGCCACGAGTTCCGCGATCCGCTTCGCAATGTCGTTGCCTTTCTCGTAGAACGTGTCTTCCCAGAGCAAGCACGACAGTACGGTGCGCCGCAGCTCCGTCTTTACGTCGACGCGCTGCGCCACCGCTCCTTCGTGCGTCCTTACCGGGAACATCCGCTTCCACACATTCATCTTCACCATCTCGTCCTCCCTCCTTTCCGCGGATTCTCACCTGCCAATCCTGTCATCCACTCACTCCACCCGTTTGTCACTCCGCGCGGAGCGAGGAATCTGCTTTTTTCTCGTTCTTGCTGCGACGGCTTTCAATTCACCGCCCGTGGATTCGACGCCCGAATGTGCAGCTTGCCGTCGCTGCACACGGACACCAAGTCTCCCTCCTCAATCTGCAGAATTCCCGCCAGCCATTCAGGAATGACGATCTTCAAGAACTCTCCCTGAATTTCGGAGATGCCACGGGAACTCTCCATCAGCTCCGCCCCGCCATCCGCCAGCGGAATCAGGAGCATCAATTCACCCATGACTTTCAACACCGGCCCTTCCAGTGAAATTACGTTTTCCACGTCGCACCTCCTTTCTTTCCTTTCCAAACTGCTGGACGGGAACTCTCGGTCAGGGACATTAGGCGCTCTACCCATTGAGCTACTGGCCTGTTGCCCCTCTCGCCGTTCGGCTCGAAGCAACATCATGGACCAGGTGAGAATCGAACTCACGACCTCCCGCGTCTTCAGGCGAAGTAACCCTGCCCTTCACCACGTCCAGCCTCGTCGCCCGTGGCACAGACTCCCGTCGGTGCTCACGACTCCGGCTCGAATCGCTCATCAATCGGCGATTTGCGCCGTCAAATTCAACCGGGAGGAACAACCGTTCAGGGTCGCGGGGGCTCATCCCCGCTTCTTTGAGAGAAGTATCCCTGCTCTTCACCATCCCGGGTACACGAAGCCCAGCGGTGATTTCTTTGGATCGAAACGACTTAGGCGGTGGTTATTGCTTTAGGCTCGCGTAAACAAGCAGCTCGCGAGACGGGTTCGCCTTGGCATCGTTCCGACTTGGCTTTTGTCTTCGTGTCTCACATCTGCCTCTTTACGCTCAGTGAGGTCCTGCACAAAAATGCAGCAGGTGTACGACTGAGGTATCCCGAAAGTAAACGATCCTCGAATTTCTGTCAAGCGCTTTTTTCAAAAAACACCATTTTTGGCCCATTTTTTGTATAACTTGTTGATTCGCAAGTACCTACTCTTATCTCCCAGCAATTTCGGCTCTCATCGCCGCAGCGCCATCTCCTAATGCGGTCTCGCCCTCCATCCGCGATATAATTCTTTGCGCTTAGAGCTTTTCCGGTCCGCGTTATAAACCTTCATGAAGCGGAGGCGTTCGTGCGCAGTTCCGTTCTGGTTCTCTTGACGACCTTCTGCGTGTCCTTGGCAATCCCTTCGGTCGCCACTACGCAACACGAACATGCCGCGCCGGAGTCCGGCGCACTCGGAACTGTAGACTTCCCCATTTCCTGCAATCCGGAACTCCAGCATGATTTCAATCGCGCTGTCGCCTTGCTGCACTCCTTCTGGTACAAAAAATCCGAAGAGTCTTTTGCCGCCATCGCCAAAGCCGATCCCTCCTGCGGCATGGCCGAATGGGGCATCGCCATGTCTCGCTATCATCAGATCTGGGATCCTCCTTCGCCGCGTGATTTGCAAGCAGGCTGGGCCGCCGTCGAGAGTGCAAATATCGCTGGCGCTAAAACGCAGCGCGAGCGCGATTACATTGCCGCGATGGAGATTTTCTACAAGGATTCCGGCATACGCAGCCACTCCGCTCGCGCTCTGGATTATGAGAGAGCGATGCAGCGGGTTTACGAACGTTATCCGCAAGATACCGAGGCTGCGATTTTCTACGCTCTCTCTGTCCGTGCGAATGCGCCACCTTCAGACAAAACTTACGCAAATCAGAAGAAAGCCAGCGCCATCCTCGAACCGCTTTTTGCCCGGTATCCCGATCATCCCGGCCTGGCTCACTACATCATCCACTGCGATGACTACCCATCTCTCGCTCCACTCGCTCTCGATGCCGCGCGCCGTTATGCCAAAATCGCTCCCGACGCCCCGCACGCCTTGCACATGCCGTCGCACATCTTTACGCGTCTAGGCCTCTGGCAGGAATCCATCGACTCCAATCTCGCTTCAGCCGCCGCTGCGAAGAAAAATGGCCTCGTGGGTGACGAGCTGCACGCTTTGGACTATCTCGTCTATGCCTACCTGCAGCAGGGCCGTGATCGCGAAGCACATGAAATTCTGGCTACGCTGCCGAAAGCCCAGCCCGACGACGCTTCTTACTTCACCGCTCTCTATGCCACCGCCGCCATCCCCGCGCGATTAGCGATCGAACGTCACCGTTGGTCTGAGGCCGCTGTGCTCGTCCTGCCTGCCAGAACCTTTCCCGGTGGCCGTTACGCCTGGACGGAAGCCGATTTCTATTTCGCTCGAGCCCTTGGCGCCGCGCGGGGCGGCAACGCCGTTGTGGCGAACGCTGGCTTGCAACGAATGGCCGCTCTTCGGGAGCAGCTTCTGCAAGTGCACAACACCTATTCCGCCGAACAAGTGGATATTCAGCGCGAAGAAGTCATCGCATGGATTACGTTTGATGGAGGCAAGAAAGAAGAAGCTCTTCGACAGATGCGCGCGGCCGCAGATCACGAAGACGCCACTGATAAGCTTCCGGTCACTCCCGGCGCCATCGTCCCTGCGCGCGAACTGCTCGGCGAGATGCTTCTCGAAGCCAATCACCCTGCGCTTGCGCTCGAAGCTTTCGAGACCTCTCTGAAACTTGCTCCGGAGCGTTTCAATTCCCTTGCAGGAGCCGCTCACGCCGCTCAGTCCGCCGGCGATCTGCAAAAAGCAGCCGTGTACTACGCCAAATTACTCGCCAATTGCCCGCAGCCCACCGGCGACCGCCCTGAACTCATCGAAGCGAAACAGTTCCTCAGCCGGGAATAACGGGCAATCTTGTTTCTCTCCGCACTCCCGCTTGCCGCGCGCGGAGATACGACATCAGCTCCAGCCCGCAATTCTGCATCTCGACTCCGAATGCATCCATCTGATTGGTCAGCAGGTTGTAGCACCATACCGCTGGCACCGCGACCGACAACCCTATCGCCGTCGTCAGCAGTGCTTCCGAAATCGATCCGGCAATCACGCGGATCTCCGTCGCGTGGGTAAGTCCGATGCTGCGGAACGCGTTCAGAATCCCGATCACCGTCCCGAATAATCCGACGAACGGCGCCGTCGCCGCAATCGTCGCGATCCCGCTCAAGCCGCGCTTCATCTCTTCCGTCGTTTCCGCGCTCGAGCGCTCCAGGCTCCGCTGCACTCCTTCCATCACCGCCTTCTCGGGCATGCTTTCGGGTGCTGATTGAAAATCCAGCAGTCCTGCGGCGACGACTTGCGCGATGTGGCTCTTTTTGTTCTGCTCGGCCGCGACAATCGCCTGTTCGAATTTCCCTTCCAGCAGCGGCGCGGAACATTCCGCGATGTAGGCCCTCGATTGTTCGCGCGCCAATTTGTATCTCATCGCCCGTCCCGTGCTTACCGCCACCGCTCGCATGAACATGACCACCAGTACGATCACGACTCCATGACACAGCGTTCCCATGGAACGCCACAACTCCACCAGATTCCAGTCGCCCATGTGTCCTCGCATGGTCCCTGCGACTTCTCCATAGACACCGCTCCGCGCTTGTTTGTGCCGCGTAACTGCCCGCTACGTTTCGCAATTTTTGAGGAAAGATCGCTTCGCGTTTCGCCGGGAAACGAAACGTACTACGGGATTGCACGGGACTGCGTCAATTGGATGAATTAGCGGCGTGCGCCAGGTCTTTTTCCCGTTGTTGCGCCAGCATCACAACCAGCCGCGCCGTCTCCTCGACGTCCATCGCCGTATTATCCACCAGCACGGCGTCCGCCGCGCGCACCAACGGCGACACTTTTCGCTCGCGGTCGCGCCGATCGCGCTCGCGCACTTCATCAAGCACTTGCGCAAGCGTCATCGTCTCGCCTTTTTCCTGATGCTCTTTCCAGCGCCGCTCCGCGCGCACTTCCGGCGACGCTTCCAAGAAAATCTTCAGCTCCGCGCGAGGAAAAACCACAGTTCCGATGTCCCGCCCTTCCATCACCACGCCTCCGCCGGCGCCGGCGCGCTGTTGCTCTGCGACAAGAATTTCCCGAACTCCCGCGATCGTGGCCAGCCGCGAAGCGCCTTGCGCCACTTCGGCGGTGCGGATCGCGGGCGTCACTTCCTCGGCATCGAGAAACACGCGGTTTTTCGATCCCGCCGCTTCCTGCTCGGGCGTGGGCGGCTTCAGCTGGATATGCGTTCGTCGCGCAAGTTCTTCGAGCGCGAGAACTTGGTCCGGGGCGATACCTTCATGTATCGCTTTCAGCGCGAGAGCGCGATACATCGCGCCGCTATCCAAATATAGATATCCAAGGGTCTGCGCAACGCGCTTCGCCAGGCTGCTTTTCCCCGACCCCGCTGGCCCGTCAATCGCAATCGTCAGTTTTTGCATTTTGGTAGCACAGCCACTCCTGGCTGTGCTCGGTTTCCTGAAAGGTGCAAAAAACCCCACAGGCAGGAGTGCCCGTGCTACTCAAAATCCCATGATGTTGTAGCCGCAATCCACGAAAATCGTCTCGCCGGTGATTCCCGAGGCCGCATCGGATAGCAAAAAAGCCGCTGTCGAGCCCACTTCTCCCGCGTCCACGGTGCGTTTCAACGGCGCGCGCTCGGTTTGTGTCTTCAGCATATCTCCAAAATTGGCGATTCCTCGCGCCGCGAGCGTCTTGATCGGGCCGGCGGAAATCGCGTTGACGCGAATGGCTTTCGGCCCAAGATCGTACGCCAGATAGCGCACGGTGGCCTCCAACGCCGCCTTGGCAACGCCCATGACGTTGTAATTCGGCACAACCTTTTCGGAGCCGTAGTACGTCAGCGTGACGATTCCCCCTCCGGTGGTCATCAGCGGCGCTGCGCCGCGCGCCACGGCAATCAGCGAATACACGCTTATGTCGTGCGCGATGCGAAATCCCTCGCGGGAGGTCTCCAGAAACGGTTTTTTCAACTCATCAGGCGGAGCAAAACCCACGCTGTGCACCAACCCGTGCAACACTCCGTACTTCTCCTTAACTTCTCCAAACAATCGCGCAATCTGCTCGTCCTGCGTGACGTCGCACATGAATCCCGTAGCGTCGGGGAGCTCTCCAATTAAATCTTTCGCTTCCAATTCGAGCCGCTCGTTTTGATAGCAGATGGCCAATCGCCAGCCTGCTTGCGCCAGCTTCTGCGCAATGGCCCACGCAATGCTGCGTTTGTTGGCCAAACCAAATATCACCGCTGTCTTCTGCCCGTCGCTCATGTTCCTCTCTTCTCCGTGCCCTCTGTGAACTCTGTGTTACAACCAAGCTTCCACTTCAAGCAACGCCAAGAAGCCCGCTCATCAAATCCGATGAAACGCTTTCTCGATCTCTTTCACGGAATAGCGCAGCACGACTGGCCTCCCGTGCGGGCAGCTCATCGGACAATCCGTTTTCGCCAGCGCGCCGAGCAGCCACTCCATTTTCGTTTGATCCAGCGGCATGTTCACTTTGATCGCTGCGTGGCAAGCTGTCGAAGCCGCGATTTTTGCTTGCAGCGTATCGATGGAAATCGCTGCGTTTTCCCGTTCGAGGCCGTCGAGGATTTCCGTGAGCAGCTTCTCCGCATCACCGGAAGCGACGCCCGCGGGAACAGCCTGAATCGCAACACTGCGCGGGCCTATCGGTTCGACTTCAAAACCATTCGCGTTCAACTCCTCCGCGATTTTTTCGTAGATCACAATCTGCCGCGGCGAAAGCTCGATCACCAGCGGCATCAACATGCGCTGCGCTTCCACTTTTCCGGCGCGCCGCGCTTCGAGGTGCTGCTCGAAGAGCACGCGCTCGTGCGCCACATGCTGATCCACAAGCCACAAGCCTTCGCCGTTCACTGCAACGATGAAACTCGAACTCACCTGCCCGAGCGGTTTCAAATCCGCGATCTGATCGGGGCGCGGAAGTGTCGCCGGCGCGCTGGCGCTCGGCGCGGCAAGATTCCCTGCCCAGTTCGAAGCGGTCAGAGCCGGAGCAGCCGCTGCGGCACACGCTGCTCCGTTATCAATGGATGTTTCCAATCCAGCCGGAAACGAAAAGCGCTGCTCGACAGGTTGCAATGGCGCGGCGGTCAGATCGAAGCCGCCATCGGAGCCGATGCCGACGCTGATTTCTTCTATCGCCGGAATGATTGCGCGCGGAACGCCGCTCGCTCCGGCATTGCCAAAAGCAGACGCAGCGGCCGCGCCGTTGCCGTACGCCGCAGGAGAAAATGTGGAAGAAACTATCGGAGAGCCGGATGGAATTGCAGCCGCAGCAGCGGCGAAACTGGCAACTGATCTGGCGCTCATGAGTGCCTGGCGGATCGAATCGCGCGCAAAGTCGTGCACGAATTGCGAACGGCGGAAACGCACTTCGATTTTTGCAGGATGCACATTGACGTCGACTTCGTCGTAGGGCATTTCGAGGAAAAGCAGCGTGGCGGGAAAAACGGTTGGCGGAAGGATGTTGCGGTAGGCTTCGTGAATCGCGTGGAGAATCAGGCGATCGCGCACGAGGCGGCGATTGACGAAAACGTAGATGCCGTTGCGGTTGGGGCGCTGCACTTCTGGGCGCGACGTGAAACCTCGAACCGTCAGCGTGGCGCTTTCTTCGTTTTGTTCCAGTTCCGGCTCGGTGATGGCGGCGCGAAATGCCGCTGAACTGGGCGGAATTTCGACCAGCTCGTCCATCGCCTGGCGGCCAAAAAGCTGGTAGACGCGATCAGCGAGTTTTTCGGCGGGCGGGCAATTGACGATTTCCTGCGTCGGCGTCGTGAGGACAAATTGCTTGTCCGGATTGGCCAGCGCGTAGTGCGTGACGAGCGAAGCGATATGGCCAAGTTCGGTGGTGTCTGATTTGAGAAATTTCTTGCGGGCGGGAACGCAATAAAAAAGATCGGCGACGCTGATGGTCGTTCCCGCAGGCAGGCCTGCAGGTTTCACGCCGATGAGTTTTCCGCCGGCAAATTCGATGCGCGTGCCTTCGGCTTCGGATTCGTCGCGTGTTTCAAGCAGCAGGCGCGAGACCGCCGCAATCGTGGGCAACGCTTCGCCGCGAAAGCCTAGC